>Ga0208246_1000640_pt1 | contig 25924 bp, 27 predicted proteins | sample RifOxyD2_FD_184039 | JGI IMG/M metagenome (GOLD analysis project Ga0208246, IMG submission 184039) | Soil microbial communities from Rifle, Colorado - Rifle Oxygen_injection D2 (SPAdes) | ecosystem: Environmental > Terrestrial > Deep subsurface > Rock core/Sediment | place: Rifle, Colorado... | reverse complement strand
GAATATTCCAGCGAAGTTACCACCACCTACGCAGTAGACACCACTGCCCCAACTGTTTCAGATGTCTCATCTATTGCCACCGATTCAACAGCCACCATTACCTGGACCACCAACGAAGCCGGTTCAACAATGGTAGAATATGGAACAACAACAAATTACGGAACTTCAACAACAGAAACAGACACATCAACAAGAGTCACCAGCCACTCGGTTTCGCTCTCAAATCTCTCTTCCTGCACCGCATATCACTACCGCGTGCGTTCCACAGATTCGGTCTCAAACGAAACAATTGGCGAAGACAACACTTTTACCACCACAGGATGCGGAGGAGCTTTGCCGGCTATCGCCTATAGCAAAGAAGACCAAATCAACCAAATTATGCAAAAGCTAATCGGCCTTATTAAACAGGCAATCAAGCTGATCAGCGAGAAAGCGGGGAAGTAAATTTTTTATGGAATTTTCCAAGTGGAAAAATATTTTTATTGTTTTAATTGCAATAGCAGTTCTTGCGAGCGGTGCTGCTTTTGCTTTAGAAAATAAAAAACTTTTAGTTAAAAAAACAGTTGTAGTTGAAAGCAGCCCAAAAAATAGCGAGACTTTAATAAAAAATGAAGTTTTGCCGCCTCCTCCTCCGCCGCCAGAAAAATTGGCAAATCCGCCATTAGTTATAAAAGCAATTTATGTTACGGCGTGGTCGGCAAGTTCAAAATCCTATTTAAATTATTTAAGCCGGCTTTTTGAAAACACAGAAATTAACGCAGTTGTTGTTGATATTAAAGGAAGCGACGGAAGAACAGGAATTTATAATACTGACAACGTAGTGAACTTTTTGCACAGCCAGAATATTTATGTAATTGGCAGGATTGCCGTTTTTGAAGATCCGGTTTTTGCAAAAATGAAGCCGGAGTTGGCGGTTTTTGACATTAGTAAAGCCGCCCAGGAGGGCGAGCCTCGCCTTTGGCGAGACAATAATGGATTGGAATGGCTTGACCCATCGTCAAAAGATGTTTGGGATTACAATGTTTCTCTGGCAAAAGACAGCCTTCACAATCACGGATTTGATGAAATAAATTTTGATTATGTGCGTTTTCCCACAGACGGAAAAACAGCAAATATGGGTTTTCCGATTTATGACGGAAAAATATCAAAACAGGAAGTTATTAAAAGTTTTTTTAGCTATTTAAGAGCAAATTTGTACAATTCTAAAATTTCTGTTGATTTGTTCGGTTTGACAACAGTAAATACAGACGATATGGGAATTGGCCAAGTAATTACAGATGCTTTTGCAAATTTTGATTATGTCTGCCCGATGGTTTATCCTTCGCATTACGCAAACGGGTTTATTGGTTTTGCAAAACCCGCCGAACATCCTTATGAAGTTATAAAATATTCGTTAGACAGCGCAATGTTAAAAAAAGATCCGCTTTATTTTTCCAAACTTAGGCCATGGCTCCAAGATTTTAATATGGGAGCTTATTATACTGCTGACATGGTAAAACAGGAAATTAAGGCAACGCAAGATTCTTTAAAAGAAAATTATTATGGCTTTATGCTTTGGAATCCGTCAAACATTTATACGCAAAACGCTGTTTTAAGGCCAGATTAACCTTTTGTAATGTATAAATACTTGTTTAACAAAATCCAAATTTAAACTTTTTCCTCCAGCTTTACGGTTAGGTTCAACTCTTTTTTGTCACGCAGGACTTTTAAATTGGTTTGGCAGCCAATTTTGCATTTTTGCAAAATGTTTGCCAAAGGATTTTTGGCTGTAATTTTTTGATTATCGCATTCTAAAATTATGTCCCATTCTTTTACTCCGGCTTTTTCTGCAGCCGAATTTTTTACCACCGGCCCTTCGCCAAGCGCTTCCCGCACAACCAAAGCGCCGTCGTTTACCGGCAATTTATTTGCCTCGGCCATATCTTTTGAAATTAAAACATACTTTACTCCCAAAAACGGCATTATTATTTTCCCGAATTTTTTAATTTCTTCCAAATCTTTTTTGGCATAATTTATTGGAATTGCAAAGCCAATATTTTGCGCCCCCGCAATCATCGCAGTGTTAATGCCAATAACTTTTCCTTCCATATTTATTAACGGCCCGCCGGAATTTCCCGGATTTATTGCCGCGTCTGTTTGGATTAAGCCCCGCAAATTTTGCATTTGATGGTCAATTCCGCCGAAAGCAGAAATAAATCTGGACAATCCGGAAACAATTCCGGCCGACAAAGTGTCGGTAAATTCTCCCAACGCGTTTCCCACTGCAACAACTTCCTCTCCAAGTTCAATTTTATTTGAATCGGCCAAATTTAAAAATGGAAAACGCTCGCCTTCAATTTTTAAAACGGCAGTGTCGTTTATCGGGTTTCTTGATAAAACTTTGGCAGGATATTTGTGCTTTGGATCCAAAATTACAGTGTAGTCGCAAGTAGTGTCGGAAACAACGTGGTTTGAAGTAAAAACATATCCGTTTTCCGAAACAATAAATCCGGAGCCTCCGCCAATTTGGGTTTTTTCTGTTTTTATTTTTTTTGAGCTGTACGGGAAAGAATAAAAACTTTCTGCTTTTGGCAAATCTCGCGAGACTATTACGGTAATTACCGCCGGACAAACTTTTTTAGCAATTTGAACAATTGGAGATATCATACGTCATATTTATTTTTGAAGGTTATTGTGTTATTATAGCATATTGCCCCTGTAGTTCAATGGATAGAACGGCTCACTCCTAACGAGCTGATCCAGGTCCGATTCCTGGTGGGGGCACAGGAGTTTCTAGCACTTTGTTAAGGAGAATTCGCATGGCTACTGTCGAGAAAGCGCAAGAGGCCGCAAGGGGTACTTTTTTGGATTCGTTAGTGAAGCGCATTGGCGCCATATCCACCTACCGGGAGGAAACCTTTCTCGCGATTTCATCAAAGAAACCCTTTTTGAAGATGGCCATGACAGGCTTATTCAAGCCTGGGAACATTTCTTGGCGGACAAGGAAACGGACGAAGACTTCCACGGCGTCATTGAAGAGCTTCTGCGCCAAAAGCGGGAGCTGGAAAAAAGGAAGAAAAGCAGAGAGCGCCGGCGGGCAGACAGCTGGCTGGAGTAGTTTTTCGTGTTTTTCATTTTGCGCCCCCATAGTTGCGTAAGCCTTCGGAGCGCGTTTTTTTACAAAAATTTCAAAAAAACATAATTTTTAGCTGGGGATAAGTTTGGGTTAAAGGCTGGACAGGGCATCCTTGAAGTGCTAAAATTATTAAAAGTTATTATATATTAATTTCATGGAAAATAACGACGAATTAAGAGATTTAAATGGCAAATTAATAGACTTAGAATTAGCAAAAAGCGACAATAATAAACCTGTCAGAAGATTTCTTCCGGCATTCGTATTTCTGGCTTCGTTTTATTATTCTTTCCTTTTGGCAATTGGTTTGGCTTTGGGCTATATCGGTTCCAAAATATTTTCTAAATATTTGCTTGAAAACGGCAAAGTGGATTCCATTTACATAGATTGCGGAAAATGGAAAATTCATATGCATCACTGGATTTTGGGAGCAATATTTTTGGCGTTGGTTTGGGCTATTGATTATTTTTATCTTCCAAGTTTTTTCTTGGGAGTTGTTGGAGGCATTATTGCCCATGATATTTATGACTTTAACGACTGGCACAAGGTTCTGATTAGGGCTGAAGAAGTTGCTAAATAATTTAAAAAATATATAATAAATGCGGCTGATTGCCGCATTTTAGTTGCCAGCCTGCGGCAGGCAGGGAGGAGTCGCATAGCGGCTATTGCAATAGTTTCGAAAACTATAACCCTTCACGGGGTTCGTGGGTTCGAGTCCCACCTCCTCCGCCAAGCTATTGACAGGGTATACCCCTATGGAGTATAATAGAATAATGGAGCATAAACAAGAAAATACGCATAAACAAAAGGCTATCAAACGGTTGAAAATAATTTCAGGGCAGATAAAAGGGTTGGAAAAAATGATTGAGAATGACAAGTATTGCATTGATATTATTAATCAATCTCTCGCTGTAAAACAGGCTTTATCGAGCTTTGAGGATTTTATTTTGAAAAATCATTTGTCTACTCACGTAGTCAGTCAAATGAAAACAGGAAAATCTGATAAAGCAATAGAAGAAATACTTTCTATTTATCGTTTGTCTAAGAAAAAATAACCTATGGAATTACTGCTTGGAGCATCAATAATAGCGACATTTATAGCAGGGGTACCGGGTAACAGATAAGCAAGGAATTGTAAGATCGGAATTAGCCAAGTTAAATTAATATTATTAAATAAATTTTATGGAAAATCAAAACAATAACAATGGCAGTAATAATGATATGGGCGGTAAAATGATGTGGATAATGATGCTTTGCTGTATTGTACCGATTTTATTTATATTTTCAAGCGGCGCTATAGCAAGCAGAGGAAATTGGATAACGATAGTTATAATGGGAGTTTTTGTAATAGGATACTTATTTATAATGAATAAAATGCACAGTAATCATGGAGGAAAATCCGGCAAGGATAAATCAGATAATTCTCATCATGGCCACGGGTGTCATTAAATTAATAAAAAATTAACGCTATTAGTTGTTTTATAAATATACAATGAAAAAAACAATTATAATAAGTATTATATTGTTTGCGATGTTGGGTGTTGGGACTCAAGGTTTTGCGCAAACAGCAGTTAATACGCAAGCTAATACGGGTAACCAGACGGCCCAGGAAGAAACGGCGGGAAAAACTATATACGACAACCTTCAAACTAATAAGGTGAGCTGTTCAAATCTATCCGACAATGATTTTGAACTTCTGGGAGATTATTATATGGGCCAGATGATGGGAGGATCGCACAGCGCTATGGATAATCTCATGACGCAAAGAATAGGCGAAGCTAACAATCGTTTAATGCATATTGCTCTTGGCAAACGGTTTTCTAACTGCGATCCGTCGGCATCTTTGCCTGCGCAAGGAATTAGTTTTTTGCCAATGATGGGAATGATGGGCAACTGGCAATCCTATGATAATAACGGCAATTATAATCAACCTAATAACTTTAATTCTATGATGGGTAATTATTTTGGAAACTCAATGATGGGTTTTGGCTATGGCTACGGCGCCGGATGGTTGGGAGTAATTTTGATGATACTCTTTTGGGCGCTGGTTATAATTTTAATAGTTATGTTGGCGCGAGGATTGACCGGACAAAATAAAAAATCTTCTGATAACAACGGTAACTCTGCAATGGATATTTTGAAAGAACGCTATGCGAAAGGCGAAATTAATAAAGAGGAGTTTAAGGCTAAGAAAAAAGATTTAAACTAATATATATCTATGAAAATTTGCATTATTTTACAATCAAACAATCCAGAACATATTTGGAATACATTTCGTTTTGCCATTACTTCTTTGAAGGCAAAGCATAGAGTAGTAATTTTTTTAATGAACGAGGGGTCTGAGCTTGATGCTATTGGGGACACTGAAAGCTTTGATATTTCTAATAAAATTGCTGAGTATAAAAAATTGAAAGGAGACATATATGCCTGCGGAACCTGCTTAGAACTTCGTGGTAAAAAAGGAGCGAAGGTTTGTCCAGTTTCCACGATGTCAGACCTGTTAAAAATGGTTGAAGAGAGCGATAAAGTTCTAGTGTTTGGATAATAATTATGGATTGTTGTAATTCAGAAACTTATCTGTCAAAAGAAGTTGTAAAAGGCACAAGGATAAAAATATAAATATGAAGTCTTCGTGGATTTGTTCCAGAAACGATATGTTTGGGAATGTCGGCGTTATTATAGCAGGAATTTTGGTCGCTTATTTTAATTCTATGTGGCCAGATATAATCGTTGGCATGGGAATAGCCGGTCTGGCTGTATATTTCTCACTAAAAATTATACAAGAGTCAAAACAGCATAGTCATAAAAATTTGACACAGCGGGTAGGAAGTGTAAAATAGAATAATATATATGAACTTCAGCAATAAGAATTTAATAGTATTCTTCTTGATATTGACCGTTACGGGAGTTTTTGTCTTTCATTGGTTTTTGGTTGGCGATATGATGCCGGTTAGCGAATGCGTTTCTATTGAATGCGTTTATTCCTCTGCCCAAATACTACCGCCGGAAACAATTAATACTTTATTGGTTGTTTTAATAGCAGTTCTTCTTGCAGTGATTATGCCACTGACGATACCGTTGGATAACAAATTAAGAAGAATATCTGGACGGATGTTTCTCAAATGGAAGTTCGACGTTTTTTTGTATAAGTTTATTTCGTGGCTTAAAATTTTAGAAAAAAGAGATCCTCAAACCGCATCAATTGCGGCGCGGATTTAGGTTTTCTATAAACCTTAATCCCAGCGCCGCTACCACGGCGTTTTTAGTTTAAGTAAAATATAAAGTTAAAATAAATCAATGTTAAAAGAAATAAAAATTAAAATAGAGAATTTAAGGTCCGTAGAGGACAGGATGACGATTGAGGCAGAAGTTGAAGTATTGGACGGAGTTGATGGCATAAATGTAAACGAAACCAACGGGAATTATTATATAAAGTTTGACGAAGATAAAATTTCGTCTGATGAAATCGTAAAAAAGATAAAGGACATTGGTTTTGACGTTGCCTCAGATAACGTTTCTCCCAATGAAGTGTTGACGGAAGAAGAGTCCGCACCAGCTCAATCAAAAGAATGGTCTTTGGGTAAATTCAAAGAGCATATTTACAAAGTTGAAGGAATGCATTGCGCCTCTTGCGAAATTTTGATTGAAAAAAAACTTTTAGGTGTTCAAAATATAAAATCAGTTGATGCTTCAACTTCAAAAGGAGAGGTTGTAATAGAATATTCAGGCGACAGGCCAAATCCAGAAAGATTAAGCAAGATTTTCAAAGAAGAAAATTATTTATTTGACGACTTAAATAATAAAAAGATTGCTTCGTCGCAGGCTCCTCGCAATGACGGGAAAAAAGATAAAGAAGCCAATCCCACATTGGTTGCCTTTAATATCGCTATTTTTGTAATCATTGCCTTTTTGTTGCTTCAAAAAATTGGGATTGCCGATTTTTTAAGCATAAGCTCAACTTCATCTGTAATGACGTTTTTAGGGTTCGGTCTTTTGGCAGGACTCTCTTCATGTGCCGCATTGGTAGGAGGAATCATTTTATCAATGTCAAAACAATGGTCATCTCTTTATTCGCAAGAACAAACAACATCTCAAAAATTACAGCCCCATATAATGTTTAATGCGGGCAGGGTGATTTCATATGCTGTCTTGGGTGGAGTATTAGGCATTATAGGAAGTAAGCTTCAAATTTCACCACAATTTACGGGCTATTTGGTAATCGGCATATCGCTATTAATGATTTCTCTTGGGTTTCAGATGTTGGGAGTTAAGGCATTTAGAAAATTTCAAATTGCAGCTCCAAAATTCGCTACAAGATATATTGCCAATGAAAAGAATTTTCAGGGTAAACAAATGCCATTTATAATGGGAGCGTTGACTTTCTTTTTGCCGTGCGGATTTACAATTACCGCCCAAAGTTTGGCTTTGCTTTCTGGCAACGCATTCTCGGGGGCGTTAATAATGGGCGCGTTTGCGCTGGGAACCGTTCCCTCACTTTTGTTTATTGGGCTTTCCAGTGTTAAGTTTTCGTCAAAGCCCCACTTGGCAGAAAGGTTCGCGAAGGTTGCGGGTTTCTTAGTTTTGTTTTTTGCTCTATATAATATTTCAAACCAGGCAACTGTGTTGGGGTTCACTGGATTCGACAATATTGTTGCTTTAAGCCAAACTCAATCGCAAGGAACGAAAGTCGACGAGAAGGATTTGCCTCAAATTATTGATGGAAAACAGGTAATAAAAATGACAGCTTACGGCTCAAAAGATGTTCCAAATTCCTTTAAGGTGAGGGTTGGGGTTCCTGTAAGATGGGAAATAACCGCAGATAGGACAGCTGGCGGGTGCAATGGTTCAATCATTTCTAACAGCTTGTTTTCAGAGTCAATTGATTTAATTCCGGGCCAGCTTTCAGTAAAAGAATTTACTCCGGAAAAAACCGGCAAATTTAGGTTTTCCTGCCAGATGGGAATGATTTCAGGAATTATTGAGGTTGTGAATGCGGATACTACCGTTGGTTCAAATAATTCTGGAGCACAGGTCGTTAATGCAGCAACGCAGACCGGCGACGATGTAGTTCCATCGGGATCAACCGGATGCGGCTGCGGAGGTGGCGGAGGCAGTACTTGCGGCGGGAAATAACATAAATTAAATAAAAACTATGCAGAAAACAAAATTCAAAATTCAAGGCATAAAGTGCGATAATTGTTCTTTGCTGATTGAGGAAAAATTAAAAAGCAAAGATGGTATTGCTAAAGTTAAAGTCGACCACGACTCGAATAAAGGGGTTGTTATTTATGACGAGCGAAAAATTAACGCAAGTGATATTTATAAAACTATTGAGGAGATAGGCGGATTTAAAGTTGAGAGAATTGAGGATTTCATAAAAAACGCTGAAGAAAGCGTCAATTATGATAATCCTGATGGAGTAATAGATGTTAGGCCGCCAATCGAGAAAACCTCAAACAGCCGTGGATTTTACGGCTTTATAGCGAGTTAAATCAATGGTTTGTGCTGGTTTTAATTCTTAGCCCAGTCTATGCTCTACGCAACTTAATACTGCGCAGGCATCGCCAGTTTCTCCGAAACTTATTAGCTAAATTAATTGTCTAAAAAAATATGAGAAAAAATATTAAAAAATCAGTAAAAGAAAAATTCATCAAGATATGCAAGCTTTGCGGAATTGACTTTGACGTATGGGCTTCAAACATGCATATTCCTCAAGAAAAAGAAGAGAGAATGAGGAGAGCTGTTATGAAAAAATGTTTGCCATGCAAATGTAGCGCAGCTTGCAGCACATAAATAAAATAATTAATAAATAAGATTATAAATGGATAAAAACATAAAAATAAAAAAAACACGACAAGAGGGGGCGGTCGGAAGCCGGCTTTCTAAAATTGAGTTAAAAATTGACCAGATTTTAGGTTTAGTTTCCAGTTCCGCTGTGTTGCCAGCTCAAGCTGCGCCAAAAATAATAGAAACCAAGTTAGAGAAAAGCGGAGACAAGCAGATAAGCTTGGCTGTAAGCGGAATGCATTGTGTGTCTTGCGCAAAAATAATTGAGAATAAATTGCAAAAAGTTCCGGGAGTCAAAGAAGCAAATGTAAATTTTACAGCTGAAAAAGCCAGAATTATTTTTGACGGTTCAAAAGCCGATACAAATGATTTGATTGCTGCAGTTGTATCCGCCGGTTATAAAGCAATGATTCCGAATGCAGCTGATCCCGAGGAGGAAAGAAGAATAAAAGAAAAAGAAATTAGAAGTTATCGCAATAAATTTTTGATTTCTTTGGGATTGAGCTTGCCGATGCTTTATTTCATGCTTTTAGATTTTTTCAACTTTTTACCGTTGAGAGGATTACTTCTGCCTTATGTGGGGGTTATATCGTTGCTACTTACGATTCCGGTGCAGTTTATTATTGGCGCCGGATTTTATAAGGGAATGTGGAGCAGTTTGAAAATGAAGACCTTCAATATGGACAGTTTGATAGCAATTGGAACAAGCACCGCATTTTTTTACAGCTTGTGGCAGTTTTTAAGCTATGCTATGAGCAACGGAAGTCTAATCGGATTGAATGGAGCTAAAATCCCGGAGCTTTATTTTGAAACGGCGGCTTATTTGATTACTTTCGTTGTGCTCGGCAAATGGCTTGAAACAAAAGCAAAAGGAAGGACATCTGAAGCCATTAAAAAACTAATGGGTCTTCAGCCAAAAACCGCAAGGATAGTGAAAGGAAATGAAACATTGGATATACCGATTGATGAAGTAAAAAGAGGGGACGTTGTCTTGGTAAGACCTGGAGAAAAAATTCCTGTTGATGGAGTTATTTTAAAAGGAAGGTCGTCTATTGATGAATCAATGCTTACAGGAGAGAGCATTCCGGTTGAGAAAAATGTTGGAGATAAAGTTATTGGAGCTACAATAAATAAGCACGGCAGTTTTGAGTTTGAAGCAACCAATGTTGGAAATGAAACAGCTTTGGCTCAAATAATCAGGTTGATTGAGGAAGCTCAGGGTTCAAAAGCGCCAATTCAGGCAATGGCTGACAAAATTTCCGCCAGATTCGTGCCAGCGGTTTTGATTTTGGCTGCGTTAACCTTCATAGTTTGGTATTTCTTTTTGGGAGCAGGACTTTCATTTGCCCTAATGGCATTTACATCGGTTATTGTAATAGCATGCCCGTGCGCATTGGGGCTAGCAACGCCGACTGCCATTATGGTTGGCACAGGAAAGGGGGCGGAATACGGAGTGCTAATTAAAGGAGGAGAACCATTGGAGGCAGCCTGTAAGGTAAAAGCAGTTGTTTTTGATAAAACAGGAACCTTAACAAAAGGCAAACCGGAAGTTACCGATATAGTTGGCGGAGCATTGAGCGACGAGAATAAAATTATCAGCATTACCGCAAGCCTGGAAAAACTTTCCGAGCATCCATTAGCGGAAGCAATAGTTAAATATGCCGAAGAGGAAAAAATTTCTTTGCCCGAGGCTACGGCCTTTAAAGCAATTCCTGGCCACGGCGTAGAGGGTAAAATAGACGGAAAAAAATATTATTTTGGCAACCGAAAATTGATTACCGATGTGGTTGGATTGAAGGTTGGTGAAATTGAAGCTAAAATAAGCCGACTTGAAGGTGAAGGAAAAACAGCCATGATATTAGCTTCAGAAAAAGAAGTACTAGGAATCATAGCAGTAGCTGATACGTTGAAGGAAAACACGATCGAGGCAATAAGCGCTTTAAAGAAAAAGGGGATACAAGTATTTATGATTACCGGAGATAACAGGCGAACAGCAGAGGCAATTGCTAAGCAGATTGGAATTATAAACGTTTTAGCCGAGGTTCTGCCCGAAGACAAAGCCAATGAAGTAAAAAAACTTCAAGGAACAGGAATTAAAGTTGCAATGGTTGGTGATGGCATTAACGATGCTCCAGCTCTTGCTCAAGCAGATTTGGGAATTGCTATGGGCGGAGGCACCGATGTGGCAATGGAAACTGGTGGAATTGTAATTATTAAAAACGACTTGCGGGACGTGCTGACAGCCATAAGCTTAAGCCGAGAGACAATGGGTAAGATAAAACAGAATATGTTCTTTGCTTTATTTTATAATGTGATCGGGATACCTATCGCAGCAAGAATTTTTGTAGGCGTAGGTCTTGTGTTAAGGCCGGAGTTGGCTGGTTTGGCAATGGCTTTCAGCTCTATTTCAGTGGTATCAAATTCTTTGTTGCTTAAATATTTTAAGCCAAATAAAAAGAATTACATATCCATAGTCGCGCCGATTGTTCTTGTTGTGCTTTTTACTTTCATCTTCATTCAGTTCGGAAGAATAAGCTCAAATATGGCATCTGCAGAAAAAGCGGAGGCAGTGACTTCGCAAACGGTAAAAAATAAATAATTAAAAAAACATGGAAAAAATAATATTATCAATTTTAGGGATGCATTGTGCCTCTTGCGCTAAAATAATTGAATCAACCCTTGAAGAAAAAGAGGGGGTAACCTCAATCTCAGTAAATTACGATTCTAAAAAAGCGTTTTTGGAATTTGACACGCAAAAAACAAATCTCGAGGAACTTAAAAACGAGATAGAAACGTCGGGCTATAAAGCATCATAAGTACATTTGACAAGCACCTCCAAAAATGCTATACTTAATATAGCACAAAAATGGGGGTAGTTTTTACCCCGAAGCGCAACACTCTATAGCCGGAAACGGTTTAGGTGAATATAGACTGTAAACTATGTTTAGTGGCTTGAACAACAAAAGCAAAGAGTTTTCCCCTTTGCTTTTTTTATTTTATTTTGTTTTTACTCTGTGGTCTTGCCGTCAAATTCCGGTCCGTTTGCCATAGCTTCGTCCCTTGTTGCTCTTACAACTCCATCTTGATGATGGGGTGGAGAATAAATTGTGTAAAGTTTTAAAGCTTCTGTTTCTGAAACATTTACAACATTGTGCTCTGCTCCCGCTGGCACAACAATTGCAAAGCCGTCTGAAACTTTATATTCATTTCCATCAATTATACATTTGCCTTGGCCCTTTTCAAAACGGAAAAACTGATCATTTTCTATATGTACTTCCATTCCAATTTCTTCTTTCGGAGCCAAACTCATTAAAACTAATTGGCTATGCTTTCCGGTATAAACAACTTTTCTAAAATTTTCATTTTCTAAAGTATCTTTTTCTATATTTGAACAAAATCCTTTCATAAAATTAAAAATTTAATAATATATTTAAATTATGTTTTATTATACCTTAAACATTGGTGAAAAACAAAACCCCGCTTGCGCGAAGTTGAAAATTGAGCCAACATCATTAAGCTCCTATCGCAAATATACATTATAGGGGTTATGAATTTCTATCGTCCAATCCACCCCAATATTTTGGGGGATAAGCTTTATTTTAACTGGAAATTGACCAACTGATTTGACTGAATCAGGGAAAGTCAACTGGAAATCATAACCATATTTTTTTTCTAAATCGGTTATATATAAATAAGGAGCTACGGCATTTCTAATAAAATTTTGCAGCTCTTTACCATTATCTTCTTTAAGAATATAAATATCCACCCTATTACTCCCTGTTGTCAGTAGCCCTAAATCGCTACTATTTTTATTATCAATATTTTTTTTACATTTATCAGCATAATCAGGTGAATTTTTATTTAGAAAATCACAGACTGATTTATCTCTCAATTTTTCTGCCACCTCAAAATAGCAGCCTTGAATTGCGGTTTGTGTGTTTGAATGATCGTTTGGATTACGAACGATAATATTCTGGCAATTTGTGGGTTTTTCCCTCTTAATTACGATGTTATCTGAAACTGGCCATGTTTGAGCCGAATCGGGACACATACCGCTACATATTGTGATGTAATATTTACCGCCCCATTTTAGTGCAGTTTGCGAATAAATGTAAACGATCAAAAAAAAGACTGCGACTATAAAAATTAAAACGACTGAAATAAAAATAACCTTAAAATATTTCTTAATCATATATAATATAATGATTTGTATTTTGAAGTGCAACAGTTCATAATTTGGAATTAATTCAAAATTATGAGATATTCACACTTCACGAGGACCGACAGGTTCGAGCTCTCGATCCTATTGAAGAAAGGCTATTCTTTGAGGAGCATTGGGAATGCTTTGAAGAAGAGTCCGTCTTCAATAAGTCGCGAGGTTAAAGATAACAGCGTTAATGGGGTTTATGATCCCAAAAAGGCGCAGCACAAGGCCTACAAACGAAGGTGGCAATCCAAATATCGGTCAATGAAGATAAGGGATAATCCGAAGCTGGAAGAATACATTAAAATTAAGATGGAAAAGGGCTGGACACCGGAAGAAATTGTTGAAAGGTTAAAAACTGAAAATGGAGGGAAAGCTGTGATATCTTTTAAACTGATTTACAACTGGCTGGATACTCCGTTTGGCGAACCTCATAAAAAGTATCTTGCTTCAAAGTTGTCGCGCTGGCGAAGAAGAAAAGTCGGAAAAAAAGTAATCATTAAAGATAGAGTATTCATAGAGGATAGACCAGCTGTAATCAATAGAAGGAAACGATTAAGGGATTTTGAAGCTGATGTGTTGGGAAGTTTGAAATCCGAGAAAGCAAGAGTGGCAGGAATTGTAGACAGAAAAGCTAAATATCTTAATCTGAAAAAAGTGAGTCGGTTAAGGGAAGCTGTTATCGCATACAATCGCATGTTGAAAGCTGGTAATGCGTTAAGTTGCACAATGGACAACGGCCCAGAGAACGCTTCGTGGAAACGATTTCGTATTCCGACATATTTCTGTCATCCATATTCTCCTTACGAAAAAGGAACGGTTGAAAATACTTTTCAGAGATTGCGAAGATTCATTCCAAAAAAATCCAGACTGTCTCAATATTCAGATGATGACATTTCCGTTATTGTTGATAAAATGAACAATACGCCAAGAAAGTGCCTTAACTGGAAAACACCTCATGAAGTTTTCTTTAACTTGCCAATCGAACAATCTTTTGATAATTTCAATTATTCACCTAACCCATTCCTAAATTTAGAGTGTTGCGCTTCGGGGTAAAATCTACCTATTTAAATTATCTTTAATTATAACACAAAACAAAAATCGCCCCAAAGGCGATTTTTAAAAGTGGGCGATCGACGGGATTTGCACCCGCGATGGCTCTTCCACAGAGAGCAGTGTTACTACTACACCACGACCGCCATAAGTCTTTTTTTTGTCTCCTTGTCATGATGGACTAAAAAATGACAATTCCAGCATAACCAAACAAGATTTTTTAACTTTATGTTTTTTCTGTTTCCATCTAAATGATGTGCTGCTAATACTCTTCTATCTTTAGTTTTGCATAATGTGCAAATTTCCTCTTTTTTACTTCTTTGTAAAATATCTCTGTAAATAGTATGACCATTCTTCCAGTTGGGATGATTTTTACCAATATAAACAAATTTATTTCTCCATAATGTTTGACAAGATTTATTACAGAAATATTTACCGCTTTTGGAATGTTTTAAAGCTTTTGGAGCTTTCCAAACTTGTTTTTTACAAATAAAACATTTTACAAATTTTCCCCTTAGCTGAGCTTTGTGCTGGCATTTTGCAGAACAATATTTACCCCAACCTTGTTTAAGCCAACTTGGCTTAGCATAAAATTCTTTTTTACAAATTTTACATTTAACTATTGGCATATGTTTATTTTAACATACGCCGATAGGGAAGGTCAACCCTCCATTCTGTGGATATCTAATATGTGCCCTCGGTTGGAATCGAACCAACATCTAAATCTTAGAAGGATTCTATTCTATCCATTGAACTACGAGGGCTCAATTAATTAATATGTTATCATAAAAATTTCCCTTTGACAATATAGGTTTTTTACATTAGAATAATATCATAGTTGCATCGGGGTGTTGTGTAACGGTAGCACGAATCGTTTGGGACGATTTAGTCAGAGTTCGAATCTCTGCACCCCGACATAGTTGCTCTTTTACATTGAACCCTTATTTGTTGTTTGATATACTATAATTGTAGGTACGCTATTAATAGTTAAAAAAAATGCTAAGCCTTAAAGAAAAAGCTATAAATTATAGAAGAAAAGGTTACTCTTACAATATGATTAGTCAAAAAATAGGAGTAAATAAAAGCACATTAAGTGATTGGCTTAACAAAATTCCCTATTCCCCTAACAAAGAAGTTATAAAGAGAATAGGCTTGGCAAAATTAAAATCTGCTTTATTCAAGCACAGCCAAAAAATAAGCGAGATCGAAGAAATGAAAAATTTAGCAAAAAAGGAATTGGGTAAAATTACTAAAAGAGATTTATGGATTTTAGGAATTGGTCTTTATTTAGGAGAAGGTAGCAAATCATATGAAATCCTTGGCTTTTCTAATTCTGACCCCGAAATAATAAAAATTGTTATATCGTGGTTTAAAAAAAATTGTCACTTAAAAAATAAACACTTTAATCCTTATATTCATGCCTATCCGGACAACGATATCACAAAAACCATGAATTATTGGTCTAAAATAACAGGCATTCCTAAAAAACAATTTGGAAAAACTTATATAGACAAAAGAACAGATAAGTTAGGAGCAAAAAGAAAAACCTTACCATATGGCACAATTGATTTACGTATTAGAAGCTGCGGAGAAAAAGAATTTGGCAAAAAATTACATAGACGGATTATGGGCTGGATAGAATCAGCCACAAATCAAATTAATGCGAGTATCGTATAACGGCAATACCAGACTTTTCCAAAGTCTTGCTAGGGGTTCGACTCCCCTTACTCGCTCCATCGCAAGTCATGTCAAACTTAGAAATAAAAAAAGAAATCAATTTAATAAAGGAAAGGAATGTAAGGGTTGAAACAGAAAAGGCGTGGGAGACGAGCAAATTTCGCATTGTCTCTATTGTAGTAATGACTTATATTATTACTGCGATTGTTTTTTATTTTATAGATGTAAGAAATTTTTTACTTAATGCCTTAATTCCGACTTTGGGTTTCTTTTTATCCACCCAATCTTTGCCTTTTATTAAAAAATGGTGGGTAAATAATTTGTATAAAAAAAGAACTCAGTGATTTCCATTTCACTGGGTTTTGTCTCTGCAGGTAGCCGTTCGGCTACTTTTTCTTTGCCCCGACAACGAAGGTGTAGATGATGAGGGCGATAATGATGATGTTTATCGCCCATTTGTCTGCTCCTTTACCAAAGGCATTTTCCAACACATCGCCGACTGGGTCAAAGTTGAAGACAAGGAGCAATGCGGCAATGATTAGGCAAGCCCACATCCACGCTTTTACCTTAAACGGCTCGTCATTCATCTCTGTTTTCCTGTGGTTGAAAGGACAATTTGGAACTAACTAATGTATACACTAAAACATTATTTTTGTAAAGACAAAGTTAGCAAAATAATTTGGTTTTTAATAACTATTTTGCTCGTTCGTCTTTTTTATGATAAGATTAAGATAAGATAATAATCTTATCTTTTTTATTATGGAAAAATTTAATAATTTATACACGTTTGTAGAATTTGCAAAAGGCAACAGAAAGTATCCGGAAAACACAGCAAACAATTTAAAGTCGGCTTTAAAAATTTTTGAAAAAATTTTAACAGATGACGAGCTGGAATCTGTGAGCTTGATTGAAAACAGAATAGACGAGATATTTTTAAATGTTGTAACTAATAATAAAAACAAAAGCATTGGATCTTTAAATACTTACAAAGCCAGAGTTTTAAAAGTTATAAATGACTACAAAAGATACGGCCAAAATCCAAGCAAAATTCAAGGCTGGGTGCCCCGCCTTCGCCAAGGCTCCGGCGGGCAAAGAAAGAATTCCACACCCCTGTTAAATAAAAAAGATAAGCAAGATAAAGACTTATCAGAGTTATCCAGCCCAACTCACAACCCTGTGAATAATGTGCATAAAATAGAACTTGCTTTAGATTCGCCTGACTCCATGGCCATACTCCAAATCCCAAAAAACATAACAGCTTCAGAAGCTGAAATTCTCAAATTAATAATTGATTCCCTTCTAAAAAAATAAAAAGAGCCCCTGTGAAATTATCACAAGGGCTTTTAATTTACATTTTTACACACCACCTACGGGCGTTTTGGAACATCTTCAGCCAAGGCGAAACCTTGATGATAGACCATTCCAAAGGCCAGTAGTGCCACTGCCAAGGAAGAAAAGCTCTTTCGGGATGAGGCATCATTGCAAGATGCCGTCCGTCGGGTGAACACAGAGCCGCGATTCCCGATACAGATCCGTTGGGATTTACCGGATATTTTTCGGTCGGCTCATTTTCCGAATCCACATAGATGAGCGGAGTGAGATTTTTTTCTCGCACCGCACGCAGTACCTCCGAATCGGGGAAATATAGCCGTCCTTCGCCATGAGCAACATGAACGCCAAACGTTGATCCTTCCATGCCTGCAAGTAAAACTGACGGGCTCGGTTGAATCTTTACTTGAATCCACCGTGACTCAAAGCGTTCGGAACGATTGCGAATGAACCGCGGTTGGATTGTTTCGTCCAATCCTTTCCACGGCACCCACCCGAGGAGAGCAAAAAGTTGGCACCCGTTGCAGACTCCCAAAGTGAATGTGTCTTCTCGGTCGTAAAACCGATCAAACATTCCCCGGAGCTTTGGGTTAAACCTAATTGTTCCGGCCCAACCTTTGGCGCTGTCAAAAACATCCATAAATGAAAACCCACCGGGAGCGACAAGACCTTGGAACTGCTCCAAAGTTATCCGCCCGGACAGAAGGTCGCTCATTGTGACATCCACCGGGTCAAGACCTGCGGTGTAGAACGCCGCCGCCATTTCCCGATCGCCATTGGTTCCTTCCTCGCGCACGACCGCAACCTTCGGACGAAAATCTCCGTCTTTCACGACTGTCGCGCTGGGCGTAAAGCCGAGATGATACACCGGCTTTTGCACAGTTTGATAAGTCGCGAACTCTTCATCAGCAACTCCGTTTTTTGTCTGGAGTTTTTCTAACTGATGACTGGTGGCTTCCCAACACATACGAAGAACAGTAAGTGGAACTCCAAACACGGCCGGAATCCATTCCGCGGTCGTTTTTCCGATCATTATGCACGGAGAAGCTCCTTCTTTCTCCAGAACCCGATTGATCAGATTTTCATCCTTGGAATCATACTCAATGACTAATCCGAGTTCTTCGGAAAACAACTGGGCGAGACTGAAATCGCGTATAGTATCCAGTCCGCAGTTACCGCCAAAGCACATTTCAATCACGGTTGTTGCGAGACCGCCGTCGCTTCTGTCATGAAGCGAGAGTATCACACCGCAATCGTGAAGGATTTGTATTGCTTTCCATGTTGACTTGAGCAAATCGGGATCGCAGTCCGGAGTTTCATCTCCAATCTGATTGAGAGCCTGAAGAAGAGCCGAACCGCCAAGGCGATTCTTCCCCAAACCAAGATCAATCAAACCAAGATAACTTTCTCCCGGAGCCTTAATGTCTGGCGTCAGCACTTTGGTAATGTCGGGCATCGAGGCATAGCCAAGAATAACCAACTCACCAGGCGCCTTCACCAGTTCTCCGTCAACCGTCGCCGCCATCGAGAGACTGTCTTTTCCTCCGTCGGGAGCGATTCCCAACGCAATCATGGCATCCCTCATAGCAACAGCAGCGTCGTACATTAGAGCTCCTTCACCAGGCATTTTTGCCGGCCACATCCAATTAGCACGGCAACGAACTTTAGACAAGTCGATCCCGCCAGCCGACATCAAGTTGGTGAGCATTTCACCCACCGCCATTCTGGCGCCGGCTTTCGGATCAATCAACATCTTCAAGGGCTGTTCACCAAGAGCCGAAGCCACTCCGGTCAAACCGAAATAACTGTCGGCTCCGACAGCGATATTCGCAATCGGCACTTGGCTTGCTCCGCAACATTGCTGTTGTGCAATCAAACCGCCGACACTTCTGTCCACCTTGCGAACCAAAAATCCTTTGGAGCCTACCGATAGTTGCTGAAAAGTAATCTCGATTGCCTTTTTGACAGTGAGATCGCTCGGCAACTCCGGCGGAGTGAAACTCCTCGGGAGATGGTCAGACTTGAAAGTCTTCTGCGGAAGTTTTCCTAAAATATCCGCCAAGTTAAGATGAACAGGCGTCGTGTTGTTTACCGAGTCAATCACAGTGACGTAACCGTCACCAGTAATTTCTCCCAGCATTTCGCAATTCACCCGTTCCCTTGCACAAATGCTCTGGAATAGTTCCGCTTTGTCCGGCCTTTTTAGCAAGCCGTAACGTTCCTGATATTCAGCGCTCCAAATGGAAGGCACAGACATCGTTTTGTCCCCAAGAAAAATTTTGCGAATGTCCACCTTTCCGCCAACGGTTTCCATGAGCTCGGTGAGCACGTTGCTCGGCCCGCCCGCGCCTTGATCGTGAATGCTTTCAATGGGATTTTCATCTCCCATCTCAACGCATGCGCGAATGACGCGAACGGCCTTATTGCCCATTTCACCGTTGCCGCGCTGAACTGACTTTTGAGCAAGTTCTCTTTCTTGCTCAAAACTTTTTTCTTGCTCGCAATTTATCAAAACTACACTTGATTGGGCTCCGCCTCCTTCGCCTATGGCATAACCGGGGCCACCTTCCGCCATAATTTCCATACCCTTTTCGGGAGTATGTTTTTTTGTGTGGTTGCCGTCAATGTGGCCGACACCGCCTCCGTAGAAAATTGGCTTGCGGTATCCGCGTTTTTCGCCAGAAACTACCTGTTCAAACGTTCTGCAAAATCCTCCAATTGTCGGCTCGCCGAATTGATTTCCGTAATCGAAGTCGCCATTACTGCCTTCGATAAGAATTCGGAGGGCGCTTGCGTAGGGAGTTGATTCTCCACCGACAACTTCGCCTGCGATTTTATAATTTGGAATAAACAGGTTGCCAACGCAGTATCCTGCTGTTCCAAATCCAATCAGTGAGCCTTGCCCGCCAGCGCAGGTGTCGCGGATGCGTCCACCAATTTTTGTGGCAGCTCCAGGATATGGAGCCCACATTGTCGGATGGTTGTGCGTTTCGGCAGTTGCTGTTGGATGGAGAGTTCTCCAAACGATTCTAAACGCCGAGGGACTACTTGGTTTTTCAGGCACAAAAACCGGAACACTAAAACCGTGAAGAGCGCCGACGTTATCATTGAAAGCCAAAACGCTGACGTTCTGGCCGGAAATCGCCCGAAGCGGAGCCCGAACAATGTCAAGCAGACACTCCGGCATCTCCTTTCCGTCGATCACTTGCTTTCCCTTGAAGTACCAGTGCCGCGAGTGCTCGCTGTTGGCGTTGCCAATTTGGAACAATTCCACGTCAGTGGGATTTCTCCCGTAACGACGGAAAAGTTCCGTGTAGTAACAAACGTCCCATTCATCCATGCCAAGTCCGAGCTGTTTGTTGGCACGGCGGATTGCGTCTTCGCCACGTTCAAGAACAGGAATAAGTTGCACTTCCGCCGGCTTTACATCAAGATCAAAACTCGTAAGCCCGCCAGCAGGGTAGACACATTGCGTCATACAATCCATGTATCGCGACAAAACTTTTTCACGCGTCATTGTGCTTGTGCAATACATGCGCGATTGCTCAATTCGGGTTACTTTGTCCAAACCCATCGCGTGGCAAATTGCCACGGCGTTGGTGGAAAATGGAGTTTCCACATTAATCCGAGGACCTATTTCAACAAAATAATCTTTGACAAAAGGATAGCCGTAAGTCAAAAACGGCTCAAAAGTTTCAGTGATAACCCAGCGGAGCTTTTTGAGATCCTCCGCAGTTAATTCCGAAACCGTTTCAACATAAAAGCAAGCCTCAAACAAGCCGAAATTTCTAACGATTTTCGTAAGCATCTTAAGCCTCGCTTTCGATAAAATTTAGTTGTCAAGGAACGCAGTTAATATTTAACATTATGTTAACCATTTATTTTTGTCAATCAATTATCTTGCGTATTCAATCACTCGATTCTCGCGAATAACCACAACTTTAATTTCACCGGGATATTTTAGTTCTTCTTCAATTTCAGCTGCAATAGCTTTTGCCATTTTGGCTGCCTGCAAATCGTCCACTCGATCTGATTTTACAAACACCCTTATTTCCCTGCCTGCCTGAATGGCATAAGTTTTTTCAACGCCTTCAAATTTATTGGCAATGTCTTCCAAATCTTTCAATCTTTGCAGATAATTCTCCAAAGTATCTTTCCTGGCTCCAGGCCTTGAGCTTGAAATTGCGTCGGCCACAGTAATAATTGAAGCCTCCAAAGATTCTGCCGGATAGTCGCCATGGTGAGCCCTCATTGCTTTTATAATGGCTTCAGACTCTCCAAATTTTTCCAATATTTTAATTCCAATTTCAATGTGTGACCCCTGAATTTGCTGGTCAATCGCTTTTCCAATGTCGTGCAAAAGCCCGCCTCTTTTTGCCACCTGGCTGTTGGCGCCAATTTCTTCTGCAATTGTTTCGGCAATTAAGGCAACTTCCATTGAGTGCAACAAAACATTCTGGCCATAACTTGTCCTGTAAAATAATCTGCCCAAAATTTGCACAAGCTTGTCGCTCAAACCGATCACGCCCACATCGTAAGCGGCTTTATCTCCGGCTTCCTTAATTTTTTGGGCAATTTCTTGTTTGGCTTCTTCAACTTTTTCCTCAATTTTTGCCGGCTGGATTCTGCCGTCTGCAATAAGCTTGTCCAAAGCCACCTTGGCAATTTGCCTGCGGATTGGATTAAAACCGGAAATAACAACAGACTCGGGCGTTTCATCAACAATCAACTCAACGCCGGTAAGTTTCTCAAATGCTCTTATGTTTCTGCCTTCTTTTCCAATAATTCTGCCCTTTAAGTCTTCATTTGCCAGCAAAACCGTTGTTGTGGTCAGTTCTTGAGTTTGGGGAACTGCGCATTTTTGAATTGCCAAAGAAACAATTTCCCTTGCCCTTGCCTGCAATTTTTCCTGGGATCTTTCTTCTAATTTTTTCATTCTGTCTAAAATTTCCTTTTCATTTTCAATTTCAACAAGCTCCAACAGCTCTTTTTTGGCGTCTTCACGCGAAAGATCGGCAACTTTTTCCAATTTTGCTTCGGCCTCCTTTCTTAATCCATCTAGGCTTTCTTTTACGCTTTTTAATTTTTCGCCCTTTTCTTGAAGCTCCTTTTCTTTTTCTTCAAAAGAAGCAATTTTTGTGGTCAGCAAAGTTTCCCTGTTTAGCAAAAGCTGCTGGGCTTTTAAAAATTCCTTTCTTCTTTCATCGACTTCTTTTTGGGTTTTTTCAATAATGTCCGCAGATTTTTTTTCTGCGTTTTTCACCATTTCTGTTGTTTCCTGCTTTACGTCAATTACCCTTTTTTGTAATCTTGCTTCAAGGGAGCCTGCCCGTTTTTTGGCTAAATTTTGGCGGACATAATACCCAATAACACCGCCTAAAACAAGGAAAATTGCGCCGATTATAATTTCTAAATAAATTAAATCCATATGTTTCGTCTTGTCATTGCGAGGAACGAAGTGACGAAGCAATCTAGAGTATGTGCATAAAACTCTGGATTGCCACGTCGCCTGCTGGCTCCTCGCAATGACAACAAATAATTTTAAATAAAATAAACTCACCTAACCCGGTGAGCGCGCATACGATATATTTTTTAAGCTTCTAAAATTTATTTGCCTCCGATGACTTCATCAATTAGCCCGTATTTTTTGGCTTCTTCAGCGGTCAAATAAAAATCCCTGTCAGTGTCTTTTTCCACTTTAGTTAAGGGCTGTCCGGTATGAGAGGAGATAATTTTGTTCAGTTTTTCTTTCATGTGCACAATTTGCTTTGCGGTAATTTCAATGTCTGTCGCCTGGCCTTGCATGCCTCCGGCAACTTGGTGCAAAAGTATTTCAGCATTGGGCAAGGAAAACCTTTTCCCTTTTGTGCCTGCCGCCAAAATAACCGCGGCCATTGAAGCCGTAAGGCCTATGCAAATGGTGGAAATCGGGCATTTTAGAAACTGCATTGTGTCGTAAATTGCCAAGCCCGCCGTAACCGAACCTCCCGGGCTGTTTATGTAAAGCTTAATATCTCTTTTTGGATCTTTGGATGCTAAATAAAGCATCTGGGCAATTACCACATTTGCGTTCATATCTGTAACAGGACCCGCAAGAAAAATTATGCGCTCTTCTAAAAGCCTTGAAAATATATCGTATGCGCGCTCGCCGCGCTGGGACCGTTCTACAATAGTTGGTACTATTGGCATTCTAATATTTTACTTAATTCCGCAGAATTACAGCGAATGTAATGAGCGGTTATTAATATTTTTAAGAATATTTTTCAAGAATTTGAAAAATTTTCTCATTTTGTATTACACCTTTAGTATACTCTTTTAATTGTTCTCTGTCAATTTCTCCATGGTTATGGCCTGCGTGTTCCAAATTATAATTTTTTATATATTTTTCCACTTCTTCTGCAATTTCTTTTTCTGAAGTTTCAACATTTTCTTTTTTTCCAAGCTCTCTTAAAACTAAAAATCCTCGCAGCCTTTTTTCGGCTTCTTTTTTATATGTTTCTTTTATTTCCGCTTCTGTCTTTTTTATTGAAGCCAAATATTCCTCAAAACTTATTTTTATATTTTGCGTAATTTTATTCTTCAAGTCTTCCAGCAATCTTTCCTGTTCATACTCAACCATTGCAACAGGCATCTCAAATTTGGCTTTTTCAGCAATTTTTTCTAAAATTTCTCCGCGCCTTCTTTGCTTTTCCGCCTCTGTTTTTTCTGCCAAAATTCCCTCTTTCATATTGGTTTTTAAAGCAACAAGCGTATCCCAGCCCGAGGCTGGTCCGCCTTGGGCGGAAAAAGTGCCAAGCTGTTTTGCAAACTCGTCATTAATTTCCGGCAGTTCCATTTTTTGCAAGGATACAATTTTTACTTTTAAAATTGTGTCTTTGCCATTGAGTTTTACGCTAATCTCTTTTTCTTCTCCTGTTTTCATACTGACAATTCCATCTTCAAAACCTGCCATAAATCCGCCTTCCCCCAAAATAAACTTGTCGTTAATTTCTTTTCCACCATTTATTTCTTTAGCGCTATATTTTATTTCAACAAAATCCCCTCGCCCCGCGGAGCCGTCAGGCGAAGTGGGGTTTTTTTCCGTAAATTTTGCCCTGGTTTTTTGCAAATAGTTTATAGAATCCAAAACTTCTTCTTCTGTAACCGAAATTTCTTTACCTTTACTGTCCGCCAGCTGGCGAATGGCAATTTCTTTGTAATCGGGCAGTTCAACATTTGGCAAAACCGTAATTATTGCCTTAAAAACAAACGGGCTCCCTTGGGCAATTTTAATTATAGAAACTTCCGGCTGGCCAACCGGCTCCAATTTGCTTTCTTTAATATAATTTAAATAAGTTTCTCGCACCGCAATGTCTCCTGCCTCCATTAAAAGGCTTTCGGGCTTTATTTTATCCTCAATTAATTTATTCGGAGCTTGCCCGGGCCTGAATCCGTCAACTTTTACATGCTTTTTCAAATGTTCTAAAGCATGATCAATAAAATGCTTAAATTCTTCCGCGCTCAATTCAAACCCTAATTCTAACTGCGATTTTTCTATTTTTTTTTGTTTTACTTCCATAACTTTTTTTGTTTTCCCATGCCGTAGCTTTATGCGAAGGCTGGCTCTGCTTTCATATAATTATTTACTAAAATTTTTAGTTACAGGAATTTCGTTTATTCGGTGGATAATATGTCTTTTTTGCTCATCGTTTAATTCTTTATCCAATTGCGGGTACAATTCTTTTTCTTCCATTTCGCGATGGTGCATAAGCAATTTATAAAAATTTTCAATGTCTTCACTTTTTATTTCTGAAAAATTTTCTGAAAACCTTTTTAAATCAATAAGCATCATTAAATGCTCGTCTCTTAAATGGTTCATTGTTTCAAAAATTTTCATTGTTTTTAAAGGTATAAAGTCAAATATCGCGCTTTCTTCAATAAAGAAATGCTTCCTAATTTCCCAGACAAGTTCGGAAAGCGAAGCCTCTGCTCTTTTAGAGTTGTCTCTTGCTTCGTCGCGGAATGAAAAAAACAAAGCCTCAAGCAAAGCGTGATGGCTTACCATCAAAGTTAGAATACTGTTTTCTTCTGCCATAATTATTTTAAATTTTTAATTTTATTAATTGGATTCATTAAGATCTTTTACCAATTTTTCAGCAATTGCTTTTCTTTCAGGACTGAATAAAGCAATAACTTCGCATGCTTTTGACAAAGCAACATTAAAATCAATTTTCAAAACCAAACATTTGTCATCAATATCTATTATGCGATAATTAAGCTTATTTTTAAGCGTAACGATATTTTTATTTGCTTTTTCCATAAATTTATTTTACTAATATGACTTTATTTATACTCTTTGCCTGCCTTAACGTCAAGAGCCACGAGATAGGCTGTCATAGCCAGCTGAATTGTTGGAGTAAGCCCTGTTTTAATAATTGGAATAATGGGCATTAGCGAATTATATTCCCATCTGCCTGTTCTTAATGCCAAAATTTCAATAATTACGGCAACAATAAAGCCTGCTGATAAAATAAACAATGTTTTATACTTTCCAAATTTTCGGCCGATAAATATTAAAATTGAAATTATAGCTGCGTCCACAAGCGCGGCGCGAAATAATATAAAACCGCTTATCGGCAAACCCATATAATTTGAATATAGCATGCTGTGCAGGGATTCCCAAAGCCAGCTCACGACAAATCCCAGCGCAAACACCCGAAACAATTTTCTCATAAATTTATTTGACAGGACAGCCACCTGCTTTTATATTTCCCAAACTATCC
>Ga0208246_1000639_pt1 | contig 25975 bp, 31 predicted proteins | sample RifOxyD2_FD_184039 | JGI IMG/M metagenome (GOLD analysis project Ga0208246, IMG submission 184039) | Soil microbial communities from Rifle, Colorado - Rifle Oxygen_injection D2 (SPAdes) | ecosystem: Environmental > Terrestrial > Deep subsurface > Rock core/Sediment | place: Rifle, Colorado... | reverse complement strand
GCTGATGAGTAATTTGGTATCGGTCAAGGGGACCACAAAACCGTAAGCGTGTTTGTTAACAAAGATATGATCCCCAATCTCAATGGTGTGGATCATCGAGCCCGTTGGCACCCGGTAAGGAGCCCAAGCCCAGGTGCGAAAGATAAAGGCCACTATAGCAGCAAACAAAAGTGCTTCGGCCCATTCGCGTAGGGTTTTGTTTTTAATAAACCGTTCGAGATTGATAATCTTACCCATAATTTCTTTTTACCCTTTTTTGCTTTTGGATTAAGTCTTCTTTTTAGTGGAATTGCCAATTAAAGACAAGGAATTCTCTATTTCCGGTAGGCCTTTCGTAGCAGTCCTAGCGCCTCTTCAGACTCTGGATTTTTAAACAAAAGACCCAGGACCACATACCCAACCACCGCCAAGAGCCCCATAAAGGGAAGACTGATGAGTAAGGGCCAATCAATCATAAACGCTTTGAGCCAGAGGAGGGGGTAATAGAGGGCTAAGGCGGCAAGGGTGCTTTTTATGAGGCTTAACCAAAAACCCCAGGTCCAGAGATTCTGTAGCCCTAAGCGTCCGATAAACCAGGCTAATAAAAACCATTGCACCGCTTGGCTTAAACTGGACGCAGCGGCAATGCCCAAGTGGCCCATCAATTCGCTTAGCCCGTAGCAGGCCGCGAGGTTTACCACCATAGCCACCCCGGCCACCCAAACCGTTATCTGAAGCCGACGCGCCCCTTGGTAGGCCGTTAAAACCACGCGGTTAAAGGAGATAAAAATCAACCCTAAAATGTGGTAAAACAAGGCCCCGGCAGTCATTTGCAAGCTGGTTTGGTTAAATTCTCCACGCAAAAACAAAAGCCGCACAATCTCTTCTTTGAGGGCCAGGGTGATGATGGTCACAGGCAAACTAAAAAAGGCGACTATCTTTAAGGTGCGACTAATATTAAGGGTCACCGCTTTCAAGTCCCCACTGGTAAAAAAGCCAGAAAGCCTAGGCAAGGTGACCGTAGTAATCGAGACCACTACTACCCCTAAAACCAACTCTAACAGACGGTTAGAAAAAGTCAGGGAAGAGAGAGCCCCTTCACCTAAGCCGGTAGCGATTAGGTTGCTGATTAAAATATTGATCTGATAAATCCCTACCCCAAAGATTGTGGGCAAAATCAGCCGAAACACCTCTTTGACCTTGGGGTCCCAGAGACTGCCAAAGAGGGAAAAACCAGCCTTATAAAGAGAAGGGAACTGCATCCCCAATTGCAACACCCCCCCCAAGACCACCCCCAGCGAGAACGAGAGGGCCGGGTTTTCGAATTGGTCCTTTAAGCCCAGCGCCATGCCGATAATCGCCAAGTTTAAAGCCACCGGTGTGGCCGCCGAGATCCAAAAAATCGAAATCCCGTTGAGCACCCCTTGGGCCACCGCCGCCAAACTGATTAGGATCATGTAAACAAACATCACCCGGGTCAAAAAGATGGTCACCTCCAAGGTCTCGCCTGAATACCCAGCCGCAAAGATATGGGACACCAGCCAGTCGGCCTGCCAAACAAAAACCAAGGTGAGGAGGGTCAAGATTAAGGTGAGCACCCAAAAAAAACTACGCGCGAAGGCCATCGCTCGCGCCCGGCCCTCCTCTTTATCCACTTGGCAAAAGACAGGGATAAAGGCGTTGGACATTGCCCCTTCGGCAGACAGACGGCGAAAGAGGTTGGGCAGGGAAAAAGCCAGCACAAAGGCGTCTGAATACATACCCGTACCCAAGGCCCAAGCGCGCACCATTTCGCGGAGCATCCCCAAGACCCGGCTGAGGGTCGTTATCAACCCCACCGTCCCCACTGAGCGGGCGACCGAAGGTTTTTTTGTGTTATTTTGCATTTGTTTTGTCCTCTTGCCCCCCGAAAATAGCCGGTCTGTGGCCTTTTGCCCAGTCTTGTTTGCATTTGGGCTCAATTGCCCTCGAAAATGGTACGATTCTTTCTTTACCTTGGGCGGTAAAGATTCGTTCAACCCATAAAAAATACCATGCAGGTCAAGAAATATTTCGCTCAGGACATGCAGGAAGCGGTCAGGATGATCAAGGAAGACCTTGGCTCCCGAGCGGTTATCCTCTCGACCCGTAAGGTCCGAAAAGGGACCGGTGCCTTTGGCTTGTTTGGCAAATATGTGTTAGAGGTGACCGCCGCTCAAGATGAGGGTGCGGTTAAACCTGCACCTAAGCCATCTAGGCTGAATAATCTGGCCAAAGCCCAAGCCGAAGCCCCGGTGGACGAATACCGACAAGAAATTAGCAACAATGCCCCCGACGCCCCTAGGAGACAAGCCTTGAACAGTGCCCCCTTCGCCGGATATTCTGGCTTGGCCGAGGACATCGGCGAACTCAAAGATTTAGTAGCCGACCTCCGACAAGGGGTCCGCCGAGAACGCAACGACGAAGCTAACGTCGCCCATTTGCGCTATGAATTACACGAGCTTAAGCAGATGGTAGGCCAGTTAGTTTCAAAGTCAGGCGAGTTGAGAAAGGAGGACCTACACGAAAACTTGATCGCCTTATACCAGCAGCTTTGCTTTAACGGGATCGAAGAAAAATTTGCCCGCAAACTGGCCGAAGAGGTGCAAAAAAAGGTGCCCAAAGAGGAGATTGAAAACTATTCTTATGTTAAGATCTATCTGGCCCGAATGTTTATGCAGGTTTTAAAAGTGGACCACAAGCCCACCCAAAAGGCCTCGAAGTTTTCCCCTAAAGTATTGACCTTTTTGGGACCTACCGGGGTAGGTAAGACCACTACCTTGGCCAAGATTGCCTCGGCAGAAAAGATGAAAAACCCCAAGATTAAGATTGGGTTACTGACCATCGACACCTACCGCATCGCTGCCGTCGCCCAATTGCAGGAATACGCCCGGATTATCAAGGTTCCCTGCAAGGTAGTCGCCGACCCAGCCCAGATGGAAGCGACGCTGGCCGAGTTTCGGGACATGGATTTGATCTTGATCGACACCGCCGGACGTAGCCAGCGAGACGAGATGCAGATGAGTGAACTGCGCGAGTTTTTAAAGAGTTACGATGAGTTTAAAAACCTATTGGTTTTAAGCGCCACTACTAAAGATTCGGACTTGATCGAGATTACGAAACGCTTTTCGACCGTGCCAATTTCGGGTGTTATCTTTACCAAACTGGACGAGTCCACCAACTACGGGGCGATTTTTAATCACGCTATCCGTTTTAAGTTGCCCTTAACCTACCTGACTACTGGGCAAAATGTGCCTGACGACATCGAGGGAGCAAGCCGCGAACGCTTGATTGACCTGCTACTCAACATCTCTGGCGACGTCCCTTCGGGCCAAGCTTAAGCCATAAGGACTGCTTGATTTTTTTTAGGCGAAGGGCTCTAATAAAATTATTGAAGGCGGCCCCTGAGGGTCCCTTATCCTCAAAGTCCTAAGCTTTATGAAAGATCAGGCCGCCAAGCTTCGTATGCAGTTCGCCGACCAAGGCACCGCCAAGGTGAGTCTGGCCGGGATGCGTAGCCTTAGCTTCACCAGCGGCAAGGGCGGGGTGGGCAAATCCAATATTGTGGTAAACTGTTCGGTGCAGCTTGCTCGGCTGGGCAAAAAAGTGCTCCTTATGGACGCCGATTTGGGCCTAGCCAATATTGACATCATGTTAAACTTGGTTCCCAAGTTCACCATCGAAGATGTGTTGATGGGCAAAAAAGGGATCAACGATGTGATCTTAGAAGGCCCTGAAGGGATTCATGTTTTACCCGCCAGTTCGGGTATCTCGGAGATGAGCGAACTAGATTCAGATCAGCAACTTAGCCTGATTACCGAACTTTCTCGACTCAAAGGCAATTACGACTATATCTTAATCGACACGGGCGCGGGAATCGCGAGCTCGGTGCTTCGGTTCAACGCCGCTGCCGACGAAATCTGCGTGGTCACCAATACCGAACCCACCGCCATGACCGATGCTTACGCGCTCATGAAAATCATGGCCACCAAGTATCAGGTTAAACGCTTTAACCTGATTGTTAATCAAGCAAATAGCATGGCCGAGGCCAAAGGGGTACATCAAAAACTTTGTATGGTTTTTGAGCAATTTTTGCCGGTGGACTTGGTCTTGACCGGCTTTATTCCCAAGGACCCCAATATTACCAGGGCAGTACGAGCGCAGACCCCACTCTCGGTGTTGTACCCCCAATCACCGACCGCCAAGGCCTTTCACCTCCTGGCCAAACAACTCGACCAAAACCCCGACCGCAGCTTCAACCCCGACCGCCCCAACTTCTTCCAACGCTTGGGCCTCTGGAAAAAGCGTTAGATTTTTAGCTTGGTGTTCACCTGGGGCTTCGCCCTGGACCCCTTATTTCCCTACCTAAAAGCCATATTTTTTGCCCAAATTCGCGGAAGCCTCGTCATTACCTAGCCCTTACACCGAGCTACAGAGGACCCAAAGTAAAATAAACTATCTACCCTAAGGGCAGGGCTCTTGTCAGTCTCCAAGCGGTGCCCTCCAAAACCCCCTATATTCCCCACCTCACCTACAACAGCTGGGAGGGTTATAATTCAGTCTGAAAAATAGGTTTACCGTCCCTGGATTTGACTCAGAGGTTTGTGAATTTACACAATTAACTGGTCTGTACCGTGTTTTTGGGCATTTTGATCTATGGAAATAGTTGTTGGGAAAAATTACGCATTTGCATCTTTCTTAGATGTTGGAGAGTGATTGTCCGGCCAAAACATTGCGTTGATGTTTTCGTATTGGTATGCTGGACCAATTGCTTTTAGCGTGTCGAAGCACGTTTCGTAAGTGATCACGCAATACTCGGCATATTCTTTTGCTTCTTGTTCCCCGATTTCTTTCCGGTATCTCTGAACCAGTTTGGCCATAAGCTCGAGGCCTAGGTTAATGCGATTAAAAACCTGATTGGAAATCGTTGGAACGCTTAAGTTTTCAGGCCAAACCACCCCGATACCGTTTTTGCTAGGGGGTAACCTGTCTCGGGAGACCTTGTCACAAAACCCCTGGATCGTGTGTCCCGAATAATCTTTAAAAAGGATTTGGTTTAGGCTGGCGTCCGTTTGGCGAATCAAGGTTGCAATCGAATCACTCCGCCTTGACTTCCGCGCCTCATGTAATTCCTCCCGTTGGCCGCTGATCGTGTACAGCAAAGCGAAGAAGGCCAGCGCCGATAAAAGCGGATTCAAAACGCCCCCAAAAAAGTCTCCGAACTGTCCCAACCGCTCGGCCCTCGTTTTGGTGGCTATATCTATCCCCCATAGCCCATATTTGTATATCACATAGGAGACTATCGGTAACAAAGGAGTCAAAAAAGCAGCTATCCAAAAAACTTTGTCCATTTTCGCCTTGTTCATCAGGCCCCCTGCTCAAGAAGTATTTTGGCCCCCTCGGCTAAAAACTCGCTTCGGTCCTGTCCGGTCTTCGCCCTGGCTACGTCGATCGCCTGCAAAATAGGGGTGGGCAGGGATACGTTGACCCGCTGCTTGGGCTGATAATGGAAGATCAACTTGGGGTCCACCGGCACCGGCACCAACCGCTCGCCTGGGGCCAGCTTGGGCTCCAAGTCTTCGGCCTGGGAGGGCTTGGGGAGTTTTTCGTAATCCGCCAGGATCAAGGCCAAAGCGTCGGTGGCCATTTCGAAGGCGTGTTCCAGGCTGTGCCCTTCGGTCAAGACCCCCTCCACGTCGGGAAAACGGACGAAATACCCGCCCCCTTCGAGGGGTTTAAAAATCGCCAGATAGGTTTTCATCGGTTCCTTTGGTTGCAAGGGCTACTTGAGTCCGGTTTGTTTCAAGATCGCCTGAGCGGTGATCTCGTTGATCTCCCGATGGCGTGGGACCGAAACAGCTTTCCCCTCCTTTTTCCATTTGGAGTGACTGCCGCCTTCGGTCTGAACCCATCCGGCTTGTTTCAGTTGTTTTTCCAAGTCTTTGAGCTTCATTCTTTCCCCGATCAGTACATATAAAATACACAAATACACACATATAAGCAAACATAAAAGAGACTGGTTGTTTTTTTAGAAGGGCAAATCTTAAATCCGGGGACAGCATACCTATTCTTTAAATCCGGGGACCAAAATCCGAAATCCGGGGACAGCATATTTATTCTCAGGTCTTTCTTAAAACTAATCTGATCTTTTAAACAAGTCCATCCCGCCCTGTTTGCTTGGGCGCTGCGCTTGCCAAGCAAAAGCGGGCGGACGGGCCCCGGTCTTCCCCAGGCTGTTTTGCCCTGTTCAACGGCTTGCAGACTCGACTGCCCCTGTCTTCACACCCCGAAGGCCCGTCCTTTTAGGTCTTGCAATCTACTCAAACCTCTTTCACCCAAAATCCTATGGCTTGGCCGCTGCGCGGCATCGCAGGGGCTTTGCCCCCGCACCCCCAACAGGGACCAACGGCCCCTGGACCCCCTTATTTCCCTTACACCAAGACCTTGTTTTTTTACCCAAACCTCACTTTCCCTTCAAATCGTCAGCCCCTCCAGTTTTCCTTCGATCACGATCTGCACCTCGCCGCCGATCCAGATTTGCTCGCCCACCACCTCGACCTGCACCTCCCCTTGGCGGCCCAAGGCCTCACCCTGGGTCGCTAAATAGCGAGACCCTAAGCTTTTTAGTCCGTCCGTATCCTTCAAATAAGCCGCCACCGCTCCGTTCCCAGACCCACAAACCGGGTCTTCCTCGATCCCATGCAAGGGCGCGTAACTGCGGACCTCGATCTGGCCCGGTTGGTCTTCGTATTGCGCAAAAAGGGTAAGCCCGCCCGCCCCGCATTCCAAACATAAAGCCTTGATTTCCGCCGGGGCGGGGGTGCGGCCCAACAGCGCGGCCCGGCTGGTTACCTCGGCGACCAACCATTTTGGCCCCAAATTGACTAGTCGCGAATCAGCCCCCTCAAACTGGGTAAGCAACCGCAAAAGCCGCTGGCGCACCAGATCGGGGGTGCTCACCTCGGCCTTGGGCATCTCCACCCAAAATTGCCTGCCCTCTTTTTTGAGATTCACGATCCCGACCCCACATTCCAACTTGTATTGGGCCTTATTTTTAGGAGTATGCCCAAAGTGCAGGGCCGCGCACAAAGCCCCCAAACTGGGGTGCCCGGCAAAGGGGATCTCGCCCTTTGGAGTAAAAATTCGGGCTTTGAAATCGGCCTTGTGGCTGCGCTCTAAAAAAACCGTTTCCGATAGGTTGGTCCAGTTAGCCAGTTCTTTGAGCCGCTTATCGGTCATCCGTCCACCCTCCAGCTTAACCACCGCCAGCGGATTGCCTTTAAAAGGGTCTTTAGAAAAGACATTGAGTTGTAAAAAAGCATGGCTCATGGGTTGACTGGGAAAAGTTGGGTTGATAGCCGGTTTACATAAGAAACTAGGTTTGGCTGATCTAACAAACTGGATTTAATGGGGGAATCCAGGGGTGGGTAGAGGAGATTCGCGAGGAAACCGTAGGCACTCGCGTCTAGGCTGGTCGGCCCAGTTCCTAAAAAATAGGGTTGGTCGCCCAAGGCGGTGGCCAGCGCCTGCAGGTCTTGGGTCCCCCGCTGGTAAATCGCCGCTGGCGCGAGTCGCCCTAGCCCATGCCCGTGGAGCTGTTTTTTGACTTGGCCTCGAACCAGATTGGGCACAAATAATTTAAGAGGTCCTGGCAATCCGCCAAAGAAAGCGTCCCGCACCACCGGCCAATTATTAGGCTCAATCCAGCGGGCATAGACGGTGACCCAATAAAGGTGCTCCTCGATCAACCGTTGATAGGCCAGGGCCCGGCCCTTTTCTTGGGGGGTTAATCGTTGGTCAAGGGGGTCTCCGAATTCTTTTTTTAGGTACTCAATAATCACCGAGCTATCGCTGATCAACTGCCCCTTATGACGAATCGTGGGCAGTTTGCCGGTAGGCGATTTGCGCGGATCGCCTGGTTTGATCTGGTGCGGGATTTGCGCCAGCCTCAGGTAAGTCTCTAGTTTTAAACAAAAAGGACTAGGCGTGGTCAGCCCCCAAGCGGGGCCGTACTGGAATACTTCGAGGGTTGCTGTGGTGGTATCGGTTTTGGACATGAGGGCCTCCATTTGCCTTCTTTATAAAACGATCTCCCCACTCTGCCAAGAGAAGGGACCAAAAAGGCGAAAAAAAAGGGGGCGAGCGGGGGCCAGGGGCTAAGCCCTGGCGAGGAGACTTTGGGGGATTCAAAATCGGATCGGGAGCCAGGACCAGAAGAAAAGGGGGAGCACTGAGAATTGGCGCAACCACCAGTCGTTTTAAATGCCCAAAAAGATAATAAAAGCGGGCAGGACTTGGTTGAAAAATCAAAGCAGCAAGCAGGAAAAACTACTCCAGTGGACCTCGGATTTCCCGGATTTAAGCTTTAAAAACCCCCAATAATCGGTTAACCTAAGTCCCATCTGGCCCCCCGACCCAGGGGATAACCTCAGTTTTTGGAGCAAAGCAGTGACAGAGAAACGGCACTACAAAACCTTTGATGAATATGTGCTTGATCAGCCAAAAGCCTCGCAGGAAGCCTTGGCGCAACTACGGGCGATTATTCTTGAGGTGATTCCAGAGGCCGAGGAACTCATCAACTATAATATCCCCGCCTTTGCCTTGACCAAAGGGGCCAAACGCGAGCATCAAATCATGATTGCGGGTTATAAAAAGCATGTTGGACTCTATCCCCATCCAACCACGATCGAACATTTTCAGGATCAATTGCGTCCCTATAAAAACGCCAAAGGCTCGGTGCAATTTCCGCTTCACGAACCACTTCCCAAGGAACTGATTCAGCGTATGATTCAGTACCGAATGCAACGAATCACCGCTTAAAATGAAAAACTTTCTACCCGTCTAGGTTTGGGCAATAAATTGGTATTATATATTTTACACTAACTAATTTTTGTTTTTTGCCTTCAAAACCTTCTAGGTCGATGGAAGGCGCCGCTAAGACGGGACGCTAAACAAAAAAAGCCCCGCAGGTCTTTAGACCGGCGGGGCTTTTCTTTTCCAATACCTATTTAAAACCTTCGAAGTTGGGCCTAAGCTTCTTCTTCAGGGGTTTCTTCTCGGCGGGGTTTAGCTTTTGGGGCTTCGGGCTCTTCTTCGTAGTCGAGGCCGGCCTCTAGGGCTTTGGCTTTGGCGTCTTTGATGATCTCTTCGGCGGCAACCTTGATTTTGAGTTCAGCGTAAACCTCAGTATGCAGCTTAACGGTCACCAAATGGGTGCCCAGGCTTTTGATCGGGGCGGCCAAAGCAAACAACCGGCGGTCCACTTCAATTCCTTGAGCGTGCACTTCGTCAGCGATTTGTTTTAAGGTAACCGAGCCAAACAACTTGCCCGACTCCCCTGCCTTGACCTTAAAGAGCAACTCTAGCGCTTCTAGCTTGGCCTCAAGTGCTTTGCTTTCGTCGATAGCGAGCGCTCGTTTCTTAGCCAGAATGGCCCGGTGGTGCTCAACCATTTTTTGGTTGCCACGGGTCATAGGGACCGCTTTGCCTTGAGGGATCAAGAAGTTGCGAGCGTAACCAGGCTTGACGTTAACCTCGTCGCCGAGGCTGCCCAATTTGTAAACGTCTTGGGTTAGAATCACGTTCATTGATTATCTCCGCTCGCTAGATTCGTAATGATCGTCCTGGTGCAAGTATCCTTCAGAGAAGGACAACAAGGCCGCGTTGCGGGCCCGCTTGATGGCGGCAGTCAGGTTTTTCTGGCTGGTGGCGCTCAAGCCGGTGATCCGGCGAGGGATGATCTTACCTTTTTCGGTGATAAACTGCTTGAGCAGTTCCACGTCTTTATAGTCGATATGCTCCACCCCAGCTGCCAGCAAGGGACAGGGGCGTTTAACCGTTTTCTCGCGGTTGCCAAAATTGCGTTTCTTCTTGCCCATGTTACGCTCCTACGATGTCAGTCATTAGTTTAGAGTGCTTGGTGGGCTCTGCTTTAAGCGCCTCGAAATCGGCTTTTGCTTTTTTGGCAGAATCGACCTGCACTACAAAAAACTTCAGGATTTGCTCATCGTAACCCAACTGCTTTTGGGTTTCGGTCAAAACCGCGCCGTTGGCTTCGAGATACAAAATACTATAAATCCCGTGGCTGCGCTTGTTGATCGAATAGGAAAGTTTGCGACGTCCCCAATCCACTTCGGACAGGATTTTGCCGCCATTTTTTTTGATCACTTCGCGGTGGCGCTTTAAGACCACCTCGTTTTCTTCAGCCGTCATCCGTCCGTCGGCGACGACCATCAGTTCGTACTCTCTGGTTACCATAAGATATTTCCTTACGGGTTAAGCCCCTAGGGGCAAGGAAGAGCGCCCATTTGGGCACCCAAAAGTAAAAGACCTAAGCCTTATACGTTAAAACGAAAATGCATGATGTCGCCGTCTTTGACAAGGTATTCCTTGCCCTCAGTGCGTAGGCGTCCGGCCTCTTTAACTGCGGCTTCAGAGCCTAATTCGTCCATGTCGTTAAAGTGGAACACCTCGGCGCGAATAAATCCCTTTTCAAAATCCGTGTGAATCTTGCCTGCTGCTTGGGGGGCTCGGTCTCCGTCGGTGACATTCCAAGCACGCACCTCTTTGACCCCGGCAGTAAAATAGGTTAGTTGTTTTAGAAGCCTAAACCCTTCTTGAATCATCAAATCCAGGCCGGAACTCTCGATCCCTAAATCGTCTAAAAAGAGTTGGCGCTCTTCGAAGTCCATCTCCGCCAGATCGGCCTCCAGTTTTCCACATATCTTAATGGCCTTGACCCCTTCGAGGTCAGCGCGTTTTTTGACCACTTGTACCTGGGGCGGGTCCGCCTTGAGACCGGCCTCGTTGACGTTCATCACGTAAAAATAGGGCTTGGCCGTAATTAATGAAAGCTCAAGTAGCCAAAGCTGCTCTTCTTCGGTAGCCACAAAACGGCTGGCGAAGTGGCCTTCTCCAAGATGGCTAAGAAACCGCTCCCAAAAAGGGACTTGGGCAGCCAGCTTTTTGTCGCCTTTAGACTGCTTGCGAATCCGGTCCAGCTTGCGTTCGACCTGTTCTAGGTCGGCCAGGATTAGTTCAGTATTAATGGTTTCAATGTCCGATTCAGGATCAATCTTGCCTTCAACATGGATGATGTTGGGGTCTTCGAAACAGCGGACAATGTGGGCGATGGCGTCCACTTGGCGGATATGGCTTAAAAACTGGTTGCCTAAGCCCTCGCCCTTAGAGGCGCCTTTTACCAAGCCCGCGATATCAACCAACTTGAGGACGTTGGGCTGGGTTTTTTGGGGTTTAACAATCTCTACGAGCCGGTCTAGCCGTTTATCGGGGACGGCGACCATGCCCATATTGGGTTCGATGGTGCAAAAGGGATAGTTGGCCGCTTCAGCAGGGGCGGAGGTAATCGCTTGGTAGAGGGTCGATTTGCCAACATTGGGCAAACCTACAATGCCAACTTCTAAGGACATGGGGCCTCTAGCGTTTTGGATTCGATGTGGACCGGCTTATGACCGATAAAATTTTTAATCTGCTCGGCCGCTTCATTGGCGGCTAATTCTAAGAGTTCTTTGCTTTCCCCTTTGGCCTTGCCTAAGACATGGCCGGTAACATTACCCTTTTGGGGGCGGCCAATACCAATACGCAACCGCTCAAAGCCGTCGCCTCCCAAATGGGCGATAATGTCTTTAAGTCCGTTGTGTCCACCGTGCCCGCCCTTTTGGCGGTAGCGGAGCCTTCCGGTTTCTAAATCGAGGTCGTCAGAGACCACTAAAATATCAGCCAGTTCAACCTTAAAAAAGCGAGCACAAGCGCTTAACGACTGGCCGCTTCGGTTCATAAAGGTTTGGGGCTTGAGCAAAACAAAGGGGGAGCCCTCTAGGTTGTCTTTGATCAAGAGGCCCTGGTGCCCCAGTTTCCAGGGGCCCAGTTTTAGCCTCTCGGCGAACTTGTCGAGCGCCAAAAAACCGGCGTTGTGGGGCGTTCCTTCGTATTCTTGGCCCGGATTGCCCAGGCCACAAACCAGCCGCATCGACGATTAAGCCACCGGTGCTTCGGTAGCTTCTACAACGGCGTCTTCATCCCCCGGCTGGGCAATACGGCGTCCAGCGATGGTGATAATAGTTGGGTTGCGGCCTTTAATAATCGGCTTTACACCTTGGGGGTAGGGCAGGTCGGACATATGGATTGAGTGGCCGTGGACCAAGTCTTTCACGTTTATAAAGATATGCTCAGGCAGGTCTTTGATAGCGCAGCGAACTGGGATCTTACGGCGAATCACTTGCATAACCGCCCCTAACTTAACCGCAGCGCAGTCGTTGCTGGTTTCGATGGGGATCTCGGTGCGAATGATGGTATTTTCGTCCACTTCCATAAAATCGACATGTAGTAAACGGTCGCCCCAATTGGAGAATTGGAAATCGCGAACGATTACCTTTTTAACAATCGACTTACCGTCTTTGCCTTCGATGGTCAGGTTCACCGGGGTTACCATGCCTTTTAGGCCATGGATAAAGCGGGTTCCATAATCCACACGCATCTGGACCATCAAGGGTTCGCCCTTGCCGTAAATGATGCCCGGGGCCATGCCCGTTAGGCGAAGTTGGCGGTTAGGGCCCTTGCCCTTCTGATCGGCCTCTCGGGTTTGTACGGTAAAGTTCATTCTCTGCTCTTAAAGCTGGTTGTGTACATCGTGCCTGGATTCTGATAGATTGGGCTCGATGAAACGCAAGTTTTTCAACGAATCCGAAACTCTACCATCGGCCTTAGATGACGTCAATCCCGAAATTTGATTCAATAAAACCAAAGGAAATTCTTCTGGGTGTGACTGGCTCGATTGCCGCTTATAAGGCGCTGGACTTGGTCCGGCGGCTTAAGGAGCGGGGGTTCGAGGTGAGTGTCGCCTTAAGTAGGGGGGCGTTGGAATTTGTCACCCCACTCTCATTTGCCGCTTTGAGTGGGCGTGAGGTCAAGGTAAATCTGTTTGATCCTGCCACTGAAGGGCAGATTGACCATATTGCCCTGGCCCGCCGAGCCGACTTATATATAGTTGCCCCGGCAACGGCCAATTTTTTGGCTAAAGCCGCTTACGGACTGGCAGATGATTACCCCACAACCCTACTACTGGCCACCGAAGCCCCCTTGTTAATCGCCCCGGCGATGAACCCAGTTATGTACCAAAACCCAGCGAATATTGAAAACATAAACCGCCTTAAAGCCCGTGGGGTCACGTTTGTGGAGCCAGGGGTAGGGGATATGGCATGTGGAGAAGTGGGGGTAGGCCGACTAGCCGAAGTGGCCGAAATAGTGGCCGCAGTCGAAAAAATCTTAGGGGCCCCAGGCCCCCTGGTGGGCAAAAGGGTCTTGGTGACCGCAGGGCCCACAATCGAGCCTTTGGACTCGGTCCGCTTTATCTCTAATCATTCCTCGGGCAAGATGGGTTATGCCCTGGCCGAGGCCGCCCGCGCGTTAGGGGCCAAGGTGACCCTAATCAGCGGGCCCGTGGCTTTGGCGCAACCGCAAGGGGTGGAGCGGATAGGGGTGGAGACCGCCTTACAAATGAGAGAAGCCGTTTTAGCCTACGCTCACAGCCAAGATATGATTATCAAATGCGCGGCGGTCTCCGATTATCGGGCCACAGTTCTAGCCCCGCGAAAGCTTAAAAAGCAGGCTGAGTGGTCGGTTAGCCTGACTGCCAACCCAGATATTTTGGCGGAGCTGGGAAAAACCAAGCCCGCAAAGCAGGTTCTGGTTGGCTTTGCGGCGGAGTCGGAAAATATCGTCGCTTTTGCCCAAGAGAAATTGGTCAAAAAGCAGGTTGACTTAATAATCGCCAACGATATCAGCCAGCCAGGGCTGGGTTTTAAAGCGGATCAAAATCAGGTGTGGATGGTTGAGAAGGATCAAGTCACCTCTTTAGGGCCCTTGCCAAAAGACAAGCTGGCCCAAAAGATTTTGGCTTGGATTTTAGCACACCCCTTATTGGGGCCGAGACTTCTTTAAGAAGCCTTGGCGTGGGGCATCTCTGAAGAGGAGGAGTATTGGGTAGTGGCCCAACGCTCAAACACACAGGTCGTCTCTTCAATACGGATGGTTTCCTTAAACCGGCTGGCCTCAAAACCTTCGGCGTATTGATTAATGAAGTGAACCGGGTTCGAGGGGCTGATGTGAATGGCAAATAAGATCATAACTCCTCAGGGTCGTTAGGGTTGTCTTAAAATGCCGCTCTTCAAAGCGAAGAACGTGCCAACCCCAATTGGGCAAAAGGAATACTATAGAGTATATTAGCGCAAGGCAAAGGAAAAATTACCAAGAGGGCCTAGAAAAACTTCTTGCCTTGATTATTCAAGTCGGATACGGGTTAGGAAACAAGATTTCAACCGCAATTTTATTGGGGACCCATGATCCAATTTATCTTTACCATCATGCCCGTTTTAGCTTTGGTCGCTTGCGGCGCGTTGTTTACCGTTCCCGGCGTTTGGGGTGGATTTTTCACCATGGCCCTTTTAGGCCATAAGATGCAGTGGCTCGGCCTGGACAAAGACAAGGAAGACGCAGAATAGGCCTTCTTAATCCAAAAAAACCGGCTTGACCGGTTTTTTTGTTTCTCCCCTTTTTCCACCTCTTCTTTTATCCCTCTCATATACTAAGCTTTCGCAGCTTATCCACTGATTTCCATAGCCATCTAACCCTATGTGGTTAATTGCTGTGGTTGACTGGCAGGTCAGAACCCCGTATTCTGGCAGGGACAGGTTAAAAAAGGGTTTATGCTTTTTTGCCGGTCACTTAAAAGTCAAAAACTTGGGGGGGATCTCTTGGAAAAATTTGAACTCACCGACTTGGTAGATAAGGTTCAGTTACAAAAGTTGTTAGACGCCTTGTTTGAAGCCAGCGGAATTCCAAGCGGTATTGTTGATCTCGAGGGGAACGTGGTCGCCGGAGCCGGTTGGCAAAGGGCCTGTGTTGACTTTCATAGAGCCAGTCCAGCCTGCTGCTTGCGGTGCAACCAGAGCGACATATATCTGGCGCGTGAGTCACTAAGGATCGCAACTTCTCCTGAAAACGATGACGAGGTGAGATATGCGGGTTATAAATGTGAAAACGGGATTTGGGACATTGCTATTCCGATAATCATTGATGGACAGTACCTTGCTAACTATTTTCTAGGGCAGTTTTTTTACGAAAACGAGACAATAGACTGGGAATGGTTCAAAAAACAGGCTGATACCTTTGGCTTTGATCAAGAAAGTTACCTAAATGCGATCGGTGAGTTGCCTCGCTTGAGTGAGTCAAAAGTACAGGCTATCCTAAAATTCAACAAAGTACTGGTTGAAACCCTGTGTATTTCTGCGAGCCAAAAACGGTACCAACGGTCTTTGTTGGCGCAGATCAATGAAACAAAACAAAGTTTATTGCAACACGACCAAGGTTTAGCCACAAACCTTAAAACGTCCGCAAACCATTCCGTTAGAAAAGAAGACCTAAAAATTATTATTCATGACATGAAAAGCCCGCTTTCAGGCATTGCGGGACTGGCTAAACTGATTGAAGAGGAAAACGGGGGTCGAGCCAATGCGGAACATCTCAAAATGATCGCCGAGGTTTCGGCAAGCCTAGTTAGGCAGATCGATGAAATATTGCTGCTCGGCGAAGCAGAGGACCCAATAGATATTGTGCCCAAAACGCCCATCAACATGAAACAACTATCCGATTTAATTGATCAAAAATTCGCCCTTGAGGCTAGATATAGGGGTATAAATCTACATCAAAATTTGAGACCTGAAGCCCATTTAATAAGTAACGAGCACTATTTATGGTTGATCCTTTCCAACCTGATTTCTAACGCCTTTAAATACATCTCCACTGGCTCTCATGTATATATTGATGGAAAAGTGGTCGGAAACCAATATCAAATCGAAATTGCCGATGACGGGATTGGGATTCCGGCGAGCAAACAGGGTTTGTTATTTCAGAAATTTGGCGTGACTGGCAACAAACCCCAAAACGGGGAAAGTTCGACCGGTATTGGCCTGTATATTTCCAAAAAGTTAGCCAACAAAGTAAATTGCCAATTAGGTTTTAGACCTAATTTACCTAAAGGTAGCGTTTTTAGCGTGGTCTTGCCTTTGGGTTCATCTTGCTGATTGTAAAGCATATCTCTTAAACATTGGTTTTTAAGCGAACCTCTTATAAAAAAGAAGGGCCTCCTTCTTAAGTAATCCAACCTCCCTGCTTTCCCCTGGCACTTTGCTTGGACAGCCTGTCCCCCCCCTTGGCCGATTTGTCTTAATGGACTCGGCCAGCCTGACCGGAGCGGGTGGCCCCCAAAATCAAATATTTATCCTAACATACTATTATAATACACCTAATACCTATTGGCACTGCTGGTGCAATTACCCTAATCATCTCTACCAAGATTCGAAATCACGGATTTTGCTCGGGACAGGCAAACCACGGGCGGGCCTCCTCCAGGGCTCGCCCTAAATACCGGAGAAAACCATGTTATATCCTTTCGCTCAATGGATCGACCAACTGCTCGCAGCCCAAGAAAAAGGGCAAGACCCTCAAGGCTGGCACCACTTTACCCCCAATTCCTTCCCCCAAGTCAATCTCTATGAAGAAGAGGACCACTTGGTCTTAACTGCTGAACTGGCCGGTTACCAAAAGGCGGACCTTAGCCTTGAAGTCAAAGAAGACCAGTTCACCTTTAGAGCCAAGCCGGTTGAGCCCAAAGACAAAGCTGAAGAGGCCAAAAAGTACCATTTCCGCGAACGAGCCAAAACCGTTTTTGAACGGCGTGTTAAGCTCCCTTACCGTATCGACGCCGCCAAGGTCGAGGCCCATTTTGAAGACGGTTTGTTGAGTGTGACCTTACCCAGAATTGAGGCGGACAAGGCCCAAAACATCATCTTAGTTTAACCCGAAACAGGAGCCATAGATGCAAACCCAAACCTATTTACCCAAAACCGATATTGTTGAAACCGCCGATGGCTTTGAATTAGCCCTTGATATGCCCGGCGTGCCCAAGGACGGGCTTAAGGTGGAAGTGGAAAAAAACCTCCTAAAAGTCTTTGGACGGGCACGCCAGCAAAAGGGCCGAAGGGTGCGTGCAGAGTATCCAGAAGGCGACTTTAGCCGAAGTTTTACCCTGGGCCAAGCGGTTGATCCTAAAAAGATTGAGGCCCAATACCAAGACGGAGTTTTGACTTTGCATCTGGCCAAGGCCAGCTCAGAGGCGCCGGTTTCGATTCAGATCCATTAAACCGCCCCCGCCCCCACTTTGGGGGCGGGACCCTTCCCTTTGGTGGTCCTATCGGATAGACTGGTCCAAAACAGGAGCCCATTTGAACGACTGGATAAACCAATTTTTTGTAAGCCTTTATAAAATCCCCTGGGTTCGCCAGCGTTGGGCCAAAGGGTTTAAGGCCCATAGTCCTTCGGTTCATCCCTTTACCCCGCTCAGTAAGCCCCTTGCCCAGAGCCGGTTGGCCTTGATTACCACTGGCGGGGTGCATCTTAAAACCGACCCCCCTTTTAATATGGAAAACCCCGAAGGCGATGCTAGCTTGCGGGTTTTTCCTAGGAATACCCCTTTTTCTGAATTAACCATTACCCATAAATATTACGACCATGAGGATGCAGACCAGGATCTGGGCTGTGTCTTGCCCATTTTGCCCTTAGAGCAGGCCCTAACCAAGGGGCGGCTTTTGGCGGCCGGTCCCACGGTTTATAGCTGTATGGGGCATATTTTAGGGGCCGAGCTTGAGCGATTGCTTAAAGAGACCCTCCCAGAATTAGTGGCGCGACTCAAAGCAGAGGAGGTGGACCTCTGTTTTATAACCCCTGCTTGAGGGATTTGCCATCAGACGGTCGGTCTGATCCAAAGCGCCATCGAACGAGCCGGAATCCCGACGGTTAGTTTAAGTGTAAGTCTTGAACTGACCCAAAAAATGGAACCACCAAGGGCTATTTTTCTGCGTTATCCCTTTGGGCATCCCCTAGGCGAACCTTTTTCCAGGGCTCAACAACAGCAAATTTTTGAAGACGGCTTGAGATTATTTGAAGAGGCTAAAGGACCTACCTTGGTTATCAGCCCTTACCTTTGGCGGCGAACTAAATTTTCTGAGCAGCCATGAAACAGAAATTAGAGGTCACTGACGAAGCCATTTTTTTAAATCGGCGAACCTTGATCAAGGGACTAGGACTGGCAGCGGCTTGGCCTAGCTTGGGTCCGATAGAACTCTTGGCAAAAAACACATCTGAAGAATTAACCCCAGAAGCCCTGGTGACCAGTTATAACAACTTTTATGAGTTTGCCACAGACAAGCAAAACCCTAAAAAACTGGCCGAAGGGGTGTCCTTGGGGCCTTGGGAATTGGAGGTGGACGGGTTGGTGGAGCGTCCTTTTAAAATAAGTACGGACCGTCTGGTTCCTACCTTTGGGCTGGAACAGCGGGTTTACCGGTTCCGTTGTGTGGAGGCTTGGTCGATGGTGGTGCCTTGGCAGGGGGTGCCTTTAGCACGACTGATCGAGCGGGCTAAACCTAAGACTCAGGCAAAATACCTGGCCTTTATTTCCTTTTATGACCCCCAAAAAGCCCCTGGTTTCCAAAATCAACAGTATCAGTGGCCTTATCAGGAAGGGCTAAGACTAGACGAGGCCCTGCATCCCTTAACCTTATTGGCCACTGGCCTTTATGGGAAACCGCTACCCACCCAAAACGGGGCCCCTTTGCGTTTAGTGGTGCCTTGGAAATATGGGTTTAAGTCGGCCAAGTCCCTGGTCAAAATCACTTTGACCGATCAACAACCCAAAACCCTCTGGAACGAAGCGGCTCCCCAAGAATATGGATTTTACGCCAACGTCAACCCCCAAGTCGATCACCCTCGCTGGTCGCAGGCGAAAGAAAAACGGCTGGGCAGTTGGTTTGATAAAATCGACACCCTTCCTTTTAACGGATACGAGGAGGTGGCTTACCTCTACAAAGGCATGGACCTTAGCCAGGACTTTTAGTGAAAAACGCCTTAGCTATTTATGGGCTTAACCTAGCCTTGGTTCTTCCCTTTGGCTTTATTGCTAGCGAAATTGCGTTAGGGCACTTAGGGGCCAATCCCGTGGAGCGGCTGTTACACTTAAGTGGACAGGCGGGTCTATGGCTGATTTTTGGGCTTACTTGCCTGCCCAGATTGGCCATACTTTTCAACTGGGATTGGCTTAAAACCTGGAGCAAAAAAAGGCGGCGTATTGGGCTAAGCTTGTTTTTTTACGCCTGTCTTCATTTGGGTATCTTTTTTTTAGACCAACTTACAGAACTTGAAAAACTCCCTAAAAATTTGGTTCGCCCTTTTACTTTATCTGGGCTAGTCGCGTGGGTCATTTTTCTGGTGTTGGCCCTCACCAGCTCCTCCTGGGCACAACATAAATTAAAGAAAAATTGGAACCGGTTGCACCGCTTGGTTTGGCTGGCGCTGCCCCTAATTTGGGTCCATCTTACTCTAAAAGAGGAAGGGGACCCCTGGCGGGCCAGTTTTTGGCTTTTCCCTCCAATAATGCTATGGCTAGCACTTCGGTATAAAACTAGACCTGCTGGGGATCGAGCCGTGGTTGACTAGAATCAACAGTACGTCTATAGTTAGACTTAAACCAATTTTTCCCCGGCATTAGGGGAAGCTCGCAATTCAGGAGACAACATGGCAAGAGATTTTATCTTCACTTCCGAATCGGTTACCGAAGGTCACCCTGATAAGATGGCTGACCAAATTTCCGACGCCGTTTTGGACGCAATGCTGGCCCAAGACCCCGAAAGCCGGGTTGCTTGCGAGACCTTGATCACCACTGGGTTGGTGGTTTTGGCCGGTGAGATTACCTCGAAAGCCAACGTGGATTTTCAAACCATCGTGCGCGAAACGATCCGCGGGATTGGATATGACAATTCAAACAAAGGCTTTGACTGCGATACTTGCGCGGTGATGGTCGCATTAGACAAACAATCTCCTGATATTTCTCAAGGGGTTACTGTCGGTCAAGGCGCTCATAACGCGGAAGAACAAGGCGCGGGCGACCAAGGCTTGATGTTTGGTTACGCTACTAACGAAACCAAAGAACTGATGCCTTTGCCTATTTCGTTGGCCCAAAAGATGTCCGCTCGGTTGGCGGAAGTTCGCAAAAACGGCGAGTGTGGTTACCTACGCGCCGATGGCAAGACCCAAGTTTCGGTACTTTACCGCAACGAAAAGCCAGTTAAGATTGTTAACGTAGTTATCAGTTCGCAACACTCGCCTGACGTCACCCAAGAACAGATCCGCAAAGACCTGATTGAAAAAGTGGCTAAGTATGTATTGCCTAGCGAGATGATTGACGATGAAATCGAATTTTTGATTAACCCTACGGGCAAGTTTGTGATCGGTGGCCCAATGGGTGACTGCGGGCTAACCGGGCGCAAGATCATTGTTGATACCTACGGCGGTATGGGGCGGCATGGTGGCGGCGCTTTTTCGGGTAAAGATCCCTCAAAGGTGGACCGTTCGGCAGCTTATGCGGCTCGGTACGTAGCTAAAAACATTGTGGCCTCGGGTGCAGCTGACTCTTGCGAAGTGCAGGTAGCTTACGCAATTGGCTACCCCAAGCCGGTTTCGGTCAAAGTAGATACCTTTGGTACTTGTAAGGTTGACGAAGCCAAGTTGGAAAAAGTGGTTAAAGAATTGTTCCCCTTGACCCCTGCTTGGATTGTTAAAACCCTAGACCTCAAGCGCCCGATCTACAAAAAAACAGCCGCTTACGGTCACTTTGGCCGCGAGTTGGACGGGTTTACCTGGGAAAAAACCGACCGAGTGGACGATCTGCGAAAGGCCTTAGGTCTTTAAGGAGTCATGAAGCGAGAACTGGTTATTAGCAACAAGTTGGGCCTGCATATGCGGGCTGCTTCTAAGTTGGTGCAAATGGCCAGTGGGCTAGACCCAGAAATCTCGCTTTACTGCAACAGCCAAAGCGCCGACGCCAAGTCGCTATTGGACGTATTGCAGCTAGCTGCCACCCAAGGCACCGCCATCGTCATTGAGGCGCGTGGTTCGGACGCTGAAGAGGAGGCCGACGCCTTGGATCAACTTTGTAACTTAGTAAATGACAAATTCGGCGAGGGAGAATGATTCCCTTGCCGAATGGTCATACCCGTCTTTACGGGATTATCGGCAACCCGGTGACCCATAGTTTCTCTCCTTCCATGCAGTCGGCCGCGTTTGCCGAAATGCAGGTTGACGCCCTTTATCTTCCCTTTGAAATAGCCCCGAACGATCTACCTAATCTACTGAAATCCATGCGGGTTTTGGGAGTAAAAGGGTTTAATGTCACCGTCCCTTATAAAGAAAAAATCCTCCCCTTTTTAGACCAACTGACCCCAACGGCCCTAGCCTTAGGATCAGTGAACACGGTTTTATACCAAGCCGGCAAATGGATTGGGCACAGCACAGACGGGCTGGGGTTTGTCCGCAGCCTAGAGGAAAAGGGGTGGCCTCTTAAAGGGCGACGGGTTTTATTGGTTGGCTCGGGAGGGTCGGCCAAAGCCATTGCCTTTGCTTTGGCCGAGGCTGGTATAGGGGCCTTGGATATAATCAACCGCACCCAGCCCAAAGCCGAGGGCTTGGTCGCCCAAATCAATCAAAGCTATCCTGGACTGGCCCGTTTAAACTTTGATAAACAGGCCTATAGCCTCTTGGTGAATACCACTTCAGCCGGAATGGATGGAATACAAAGCCCGATTGAGTTACATCTCTTAGATCAGTTCGAACAGGTGGCAGACATTATCTATAATCCAGTCCAAACCCCCCTGTTAAAGACGGCTAAAGGATTGGGGTTGGACTGTATAAACGGACTGGGGATGTTACTTCACCAAGGGACCTTGGCCTTTGAATACTGGACCGGCAAAAAGGCGCCTATTGACACCATGAGGCGCACCTTAAACGCCCATTTAGAACGGAGTTGAACGTGCTTAAGAAACTCTTTGGCTTGTCGGGATTTAAGATCGCTCTGTTGATTACGGGCCTGCTTTTGGTCCATTTTTTTTCGGTGATGCTAGGCTTTAACGAGCATAGCTTTGTTAGCCTTTTAGATAAAAAAGTGGTTGACTTTGTGCAAGCCGCACGAACCCCTGGGGGGGTCGATTCTCCTGTGGTAATTGCGGCAATCGACACGAAGTCGGTCGATAAATATGGCCGCTGGCCCTGGCCTAGAGCCCGTATGGCGGAGCTACTCAAGCAATTGCGCGAATATTACGGTGCCAAGGTGGTGGGCTTCGATATCGTGTTTTCCGAGCCCGATCCTAATGATGTGACCACGGCGGAGGTGCTCAAACATTATTCTCAAGAGGTCAAAACCCTTAACCCAAACTCCAAAGAACATCTTAAACAGGTGGACCGGATTTACCAAAAATTGGCAGACGATCTATCTAATGATAGCAACTTTGGCAAAGAGCTAGCGCAGACTCCTGGGGTGGTTAACGGTTATTTCTTTTTTGCTAATCTTGAACGTTTGGGACATTTGACCCAAGCCGAATTATCCAAATCGGCCAAGATGATTGAGGGTTCGGCAATTAAGGTGATCCACGGGATGAATCACTTGGAGTTTGCCCCGGTTTATCAAGTGGGCGCGGTCGAATCCAACATTGCCCAGCTTTCTCCCAAGGGCAGTCAGGCCGGATATTTTAACGTCTTTCCCGATCCAGAAGACGGCACCGTGCGCCGGGTGCATCTGGTTTTGCAATATGGGGAGCAATATTATCCAAGCCTCGACTTACAGATTCTGAGGCGGTACTACGACGACGCTCCGATTAAAATGCTGGTAAACGAATCGGGAATTGAGGCGTTTTTGGTGGGCGAACAACGCATCGACACCGCGTCTGACGGCTCGGTAATGATCAACTATCGAGGCCCGGCCTTTACTTTTCCGAACTATTCGGTCTGGGACCTGATTAATCGCAAGGTGGACAAAGACGCGCTTCGGGATAAAATTGTACTTTTAGGCGCGACCGAAGTAGGGGTGTTTGACCTGCGAACCAGCCCAGTAGGAGTCGATTTTCCAGGGGTTGAGGTCCATGCTAACCTGCTGGATAACCTGATTTATGGGGACTATTTTTACCTGTCCGACTTCACCCAGGTATTAACCTTAGCGGTGGTCTTGGTTTTGGGGTTGTTTCTGGGTTTGGTTTTACCTCGCCTGCGGGCGTTGCCTGGGGCACTTTTAGTGTTAGTGTTGGGTGGTGGTTTTTTCTATGCCAACTATTGGTCCGTAGAAAATAACCAAACTTGGATTAGTTTTGTTTATGTTTTGTTGACTATCCTGCTGAACTGGTTAGGCATTATGCTTTTTCAGTATTTTGGGGAGGAAAAGGACAAACGATTTATCAAGGGCGCCTTCGGCCAATACTTATCCCCTGAAATTATCGAAGAATTGGTGAAAAATCCCAGATCGTTGCAGCTAGGTGGCGAACAACGGGAGATCACCGCCTTTTTCTCGGACGTGCAAGGTTTTTCAACCATTTCCGAAGCCTTGACCCCAAAGGAGTTGGTCGAATTGCTCAATGAATACCTAACCGTAATGACTGATATTATTATGCGTCACGGGGGCACGGTAGATAAATTTGAAGGGGACGCTATTATTGCCTTTTTTGGTGCGCCCGTCGTCCAAGCAGATCACGCGCTACGCTGCGCCCTGGCTTCTTTGGAGATGCAAACCCGGCTTGGGGAGATGCGGGCACAGTGGGAAAAAGAGGCTAGGCCAGAACTATACATGCGCATCGGCATCAACAGCGACGTAGCCGTGGTGGGCAATATGGGCTCGGCTCAGCGGATGGATTATACCATGATGGGCGACGGCGTGAACCTAGCCGCCCGTTTAGAAGGGGTCAATAAACAGTACAAGTGCTTCACTATGATCTCGCAAAACACCAAGGAAGCGATTGGCGACGCCTGTGAAACCAGAGAGTTAGATTTGATCCGGGTGGTGGGCAAAAGCGAACCGATCCGTATCTACGAACTCATAGCGCCAAAGGGCCAGCTAAACGAAGAAATCGCCAAGCGAAACAAATACTTCGCCAAAGCCCTCAAGCTTTACCGCGCCCAAGACTGGACCGAAGCCGCCAAATACTTCTCCCACTGCGCCAAACAAGGCGACCCCACGGGCCAAGTATTCCTAGATCGCTGCAAACAATTCCTCAAATCCCCCCCACCCAAAAACTGGGACGGGGTTTACCAGATGACTAGTAAGTAGGGGAATTAAGGGGGGTGATTGTTTGTGGCATTCTACCAACCAGGGGTATACAACTAAATAAGGGCGGTAAACCTATAATAGGCGGGCTGCTCCCTAATTTACTTCTCCGATCTGCGCATTAAACGGGCTCTCAGGATTTCTTAACGCAGACTCTCCAGCCCTGGGGACTTGAGTTTATTTAAAGCTTGGTGGTCTAAAACCAATTTTCCGTTTTCACGCACACAAGGACCTTTAAAAACAAAGCCTCTACCTGAGACCACCTGACAAACAATGGTCAGTTTGTGGAAGGGGATAAGATAAAAAATAAAACGGTTCTCTTTTTCTACGACAATTTTCCTTTCAGAGCCCACCGGGAACTCGCCTTTGCGGACTTTGCTTTCGACCAATTTAAGTTCAGTGCGCATCTGCTCTTCCAAACCTTTACTAAACCAGTCGTGATGAGCAGAAGGAGGAAACAATAGTCAAGTCCCCAACTCAAGGACAAGTTCCTCAGAGGCCCGTACCGTTTCAACCTCAAAAATTGTCGCAAATTCGGGTCTGAAGGGTACGGAAACCAGTCCAGCAATCACGTCCTCCTCTGTGTTGTTTGCTGAAACTATCACATAAGCAAGCATACAAATTAGAAACTGCAATGCCATTTTCGGATCGTGCTCAGCAATATTGAGCGTCATCGCTTCCTGCAGCAAGCGATTTGCAGTTTTGCGAACAGCCTTTGAGATATGGAAATTCACCAAATCCTCAATTTCTCCTTTTTGACTTTGGATAAACAAATATCCCACGCTTTTCGATGAAATCTGGGCAGGATCGAAAAGACTCACAATCCATTCAGGCTGAAGTCCATCGGAAATTGTCTGTGAAAGGATTGCAAGGTTCTTTAGTCCAAGTTCAAAGCGCCCACGATTTTTATCAATCAAAGATGAAACTGCCACTGGGCTTTCGGAGACTAAGCTTACCTTCAACAAATTAATCAGGCTGGCGCTTAGATAATCCGAGGTGCTTTCCGAATTAGAAAAGACTTCGGCAAAATATTCAGCGGCTTTGTTTTTTTCATTCAAGAGTACGCAGACCTGGCCTGCCAAAAACGAAATTTTGAAATCCCGTTTTCCGGCTACCTGCAATTTTTGAAGCTCTTTTTCAATTTTTTTCAGCAACTCTTTGAGTGCTAAAGCCTGTGCATCAGTTTGAATTGCCTGCAACCATGCAGGAGGAACAATGCTGTCAAACTCCTGCTGGAGCTGCTCAAACAAGCTTTTAGGTTCGATATTCATTGTTCAGTTTCCTCTTCGTCTCTGTTTAGACTAACATAGCCTTTTTTAGCTGACAATAGCAGGCGAACGCTGGCGTAGGATGGTTCATCAATTTAAAAAGATATGGAATTCCAGTACAGCATCCCCATTTAAAAAGTGAAATGCCCCCCGACAGGTTTCGAAGCAAAGGGTGTGCTTAGAATTTACTATCCCTCCTGGCGCAAAGCGGCCTGCACCAAAAACTCGGAGCGGTTGAGGCCTTGGGCCTTGGCAAGCTGATCAATTTTTTCCAGTTGATTGCCCGATAGGCTGATGTTGACCCGAACGGTTTTTGAGTAGCGGGCTAAAAGTCTTTCATCGACCGTGATGGGGACCAGCTTTTGCTCTTTTAGACCCCTGCACGGTAAAAACCTCACATTTTCACTTTAACAATCTGATATATATTGCTATAGTTGGGTAGCCTCTAACGGAGAATCCCCATGAAGCGCAAAATCGAAACCTCTTTTACCCTCGC
>Ga0208246_1000637_pt1 | contig 26015 bp, 22 predicted proteins | sample RifOxyD2_FD_184039 | JGI IMG/M metagenome (GOLD analysis project Ga0208246, IMG submission 184039) | Soil microbial communities from Rifle, Colorado - Rifle Oxygen_injection D2 (SPAdes) | ecosystem: Environmental > Terrestrial > Deep subsurface > Rock core/Sediment | place: Rifle, Colorado... | reverse complement strand
CAATCCAAAGCACCTCATACGGCGGTTCATAAGGGGGAAACTTGCCATCTAAATCGGTGAAATAGAGCAAGAGTTTCGGCTGATTCATCCATGTCTCAATCAACTCAAATACAGGTCTAAAATCAGTTCCCGCACCGCCGCTGAGAGCATAGGTGATTGCTTCTCCCCGCTCAAATGTCTCATAGGAGCGGATTCGATCATCGCAGACGATCAGATCGATCGTATAAGAGCCGAACAGTTCCGTGATCGACTCGACCTCACTAATAAATTGCGAGAGTAGCACCTCATCGACCGATCCCGAACTGTCAATCGCAATGGCCAACTCCAAATGGCGCGAATGTACCCCCGGCAGATAGACACCGTCATACAGGAGCTTTTTACTCGGAGGGATGAGGGTGTAATCGCTCACATAATACCCCCCAACCCTCTCGCGCAGTTCACTACGCCAATCGATGAGAGACTTTTGTTTCGGTTGGATCAGATGATGGATCGCTTCGCTGAAAGGGTCTGATTTCTCCAGCGCCTCTTCGGAGCGTTTCTCTCGCTGGGCACGGGAGAGTTTTTCATCCAGCCCCTCATTATCTCGCCCTTCATCACTGTCACGGTCGTTTTGTTCCTGATCTAAAAACTCTAATGAAAGCTCATGATAAATCTCTTCGGCACTAAGATTGCCAAACCGCTTATCATAGGTGATTGCAAGAGGCGGTGTAAAGCCGCTCTCGATCAGCAACGTATTAATCGCGTAATCACACGCCATATTCCATAGCCATGGACTGCGGTTCCCCCGCCTATGCGTATGGCTCAACGCCTCATGCAAAGCAGAGTTACACAAAGCAAACATCCGCTCACCCTCACTCAGAGATTCCATGTACCCCTCACGATACTCGAACCGCCCCTCTCGAGTGGCAAAACTCTCGATGTTATCGTTGACGACACTCTCCATACCGCTCGCGATGGTACCGAAATACGGATAATCGAGGAGTAATTTAGCTTTGAGAGGAGAAAAATCGATCATAGCAGATACGCGTACGCCTCAACCCATTCGCCAAACGCATCCAAATGCTCCATCGCGACACCCTGACGCTGGAGGTCTTGGACGATGAGAACGGCAAACTCATTTTTGAGCTTCAACGTATAGCGCAACACATGAGAGAGTGCCTCTTCGTTTGGAGTCTGCAATAGTCGTGATACGAGGACATTGGAGAGGGCATAAAGGGTAGAGAGTTCACTCGGAGCCTCACACTCTTCGCCGCGCAAAATCGCATCCACATTGGGGAGGTTATCCATGATTTTACAAAACCCCAGAAAATCGACCGCCGCATCTTCCCCCACCGCTCCGCTGATCGCCTCAAGAAGGAGATTCTGAGGCAAAGGGCTTTGGAGGATTTTATGAACCGCTTCCCAACTGCGCGGCGTCGCAAAACTGCGGACATTTTTCAGAGGATCAAATCCAAACAGTGCGCTGTTTTTAAACCCGATATAGGCAATTAGGCGGGGGTCAATGCGCGATTTTACCGCCCATTCCCGCCAATCTAGTGCACTCACCTCCATCTCGATATGGACGAATCGGTTGGCCAGCGGTGAGGGGAGACGATAAACGACCCCGCGATCCCCCTCACGATTTCCCGCCGCGACGATAGACCATCCATCAGGGAGAATATACTCCCCCACCTTACGATCGAGTATCAGCTGATACGCTGAAGCCTGTACGGCAGGGGCAGCGGCGTTGAGCTCATCGAGAAACAATATCCCCTCCCCCTCACGCGGTAAAAACGACGGCGGCGCCCAGAGTGCGGTATGGGACTCTTTCTCATAAAATGGAATCCCTTTAAGATCGGTGGGATCGAGCAAGGAGAGGCGCAAGTCGATGCACTCGAGATTTTTCTCCGAGGCAATCTGTTTAATGATAGAGGATTTCCCGATCCCAGGTGCCCCCCACAAAAAGGTCGGAATCTGCGATTCGATGAGAGATTCTACCGTTATTTTCGCCTGTGAACTGCGCATCAGAACCATCCTATATTATGAGTTTGTATGTGTTTTCCAAAAGTCGGGTTTGTTTTCACCGCCCTCTCAAACCGTCGATCGAGTGAGAGCTGATAGAGGGTTTCGATCGGTGTGGCCATATTCGATGCAAGTGCCACTAACACGTCAGCATCAGTGCTTGTAGCAAGTAACTCCAGCTTATCATGAGAGAGTGAGGGGTTGGAAGCGAGAGAAGCGGAAAATTCTCCCCTCTCAAAGAGGTGATCCAAAATTTCTCTCAACGTAATAGGGTTCGAAGCGAGCGTTCCTGATATTCTATCATCATTTAGAGAATAGAGTTTTTGTTGCATCGCGGGTGTGAGGCTCGGATTCGCTGCCAAATTCACGGCATAATTCTCCAACAACCGCCCGAAACGATCCTCATTCAGTAGTGTTTTCGATGCTATTAAATGGGGATATGCACTCTCTAACTGCAATGCGCCCTCTCGTGAGAGTGTAGCGTTTTGAGCGAGCAGTGAATTGAGCTCTTCATTTTGAAGTGCCAATAATTCGCTCTCTAGTGCCAACGGCTCCCGATGAGCTAACAAACCCGCCCTCTCCTCCAACAACAGACGCAAAATATTCTCCTGCGTATCGGGGTGAAGTGCAATCGCATCCAATACGCCGATCAAAGAGCGATCATTGGAATTCTTGATTTCATTGGCTATAGGGGAGAGTTCCGTAATGGCATGAATCAATTCTGGGTTTCCATACCGCTCGATCAAATGTGCTAATCCGCTCATCGCATACTGCACGTTATGATTGCGATCCAAATCGACGTAAAATCGTCCGATTATCGCTGCCGTCACATCACGATTGGCGTCATTATCAAATAGCCCCTCGCATCGCCAATCGTAGAGTTTGAGGAGTTTAAAAAAAAGTTCATCGGTAATGTAGGGATTTTGGAGGAAATCGACGAGTCGCTCCTGATTGCGAGAGAGTTTGAGACTCATCAGCAATCGATTGGGCTCGATGGAGCGGCATAACCACTCTTCGACACTTGAAAGGTCCACGATCGGGGCACGCTGCGTTTCATAAAGACGTGCAGACTCCCCCTGCTCGTAAGGATTCATCATCCGCCCCTCGATAATGAGGGCAACATCTTCGCTATAGCTCTCTACACGGGTGATTTTATGGAGTTTGAGGAGGGTATCGAACTCATCAGAGTTGAGTGCACGGGTTTTCCCTAACAGTAAAACCGACTTTCCGCTTAATACTTCATAGTTCATAGGGCGTATTATATTCAGAGACTCTAAAAAAACTCACACAAAGGTATAATGACGCCAATAGTTTAAAAGGATTTTAACGATGGATGAACTTTATGAGGGAATCGCCGCTTATGACGCGGGAGATTTTACCAAAGCCTATGAGCTTCTCTACCCATTAGCCGCCTACAAACGTGATTCTGAAGCACAATTTCATATGGGGATGATCTATTTTTACGGCGAAGGGGTAGAAAAGGATATCGATAAAGCGATGGAATGGTGGAAGAAGGCTATGAAAAGCGGTCATGTCGATGCAGCCTATCGGCTCAGCGAAATTGCTACATCCACTAAAACAACATTTTAAAAAATCCGAACATAATATGCTACAATGTAACTAAAATATAAAAAGGTTTGGGTTCATGCCGAACGCATTAAGAGATGAGTGCTTTATTCTACAAGAACCGTTAGTTCAACATATCAAAAAATATGATTATCGACTAAAACGTTATCAGATCAATTATTCTATCGTTCTTTTGCGCTGCTATGATGATGTGAGTTTTAGTCAATTATCCAACTGTGTACGTCAGACTGACCGTTTGATTACTTTGGACCAACATACATGTGCAATCATTTTTGACTCTACAAACACTGAAACAGGCCAACTGGCTGCCAATAATTTTTTAGCACATTGTAAATGTACGTTTTGTTCATCGCAATTCTTTACATCTATTGTCAATGCGAATCAATACGACGATATTGACACAATGGTACCTGAATTATTTACACAATTGCATGACTCCATTGAAAACAATAGAGCGGAACTAAGCAGTTAATCATGATTAATACTCTCAATCAACATCGTCAAAACTTTCAAGAACAGTTGATTGCAGAGATTACAGAGTTCCATTACCGCTTTATTCGTTATCATACGAAATATTCGATCGCACTTGCCTATATTTCTGAGGAAAACGGTGATTTGAGTCTCTGCTCCAAACATCTTCGTGAAAGTGATATTCTCATCTTTTTCCAAAAAAACTTTTGCGCCATTATCTTTGACAATACGAACGAAGAACAGGGGATTAAAGCGGCAAACAACATCCTCTCACGCGTGCAAGATCTTTTCTTTGCAAAACACTTCTATATGACAGTTATTACTGCATCTGACGAGTACAGCGAATTTCAAATGGTTCATGATGTTTTTGACCTCATGACTTACGCACTTGAGCATAATATGGATAATCTCGTAGTAGATACTTCTCAAGTGATCCAGCATAAACAATTACTTTAAGAAGCCAAAACTCTTTCGATTGAATACCGCATATCCTCATCAAGGCTATCCATATTTCCTAGCATCCACGTGAGATATCCACGATCTGCATCAGCAATCTCGGTGAGTGTTTTACCTTTGTATTTTCCGAACTTCAATGGACGTGTATAAAACACGGGAGTTTGAGTCAGCTCAACCATCTTATCTATCGGATTGACCCCAGCAAAGCGTTCCTGCAACCGTTTTCGAAGTTCAGTAAGAAAAAGTTTCAATACCAAAACATCTCCGATGGCATCATGCGCTTTCACTTCGATGCCGAGGGCATCTGCTTCAGCTTGCTCTATCTTATATAACCCAAATCGATAGCGAAAATACTGCAAACGATGAGACTCTTCGTCATCAAACAAATGTCTTGCACATCGCAACGTATCAATGAGACGCATCTGTGACGTAAAACTCTCTTTAGAGAGCATCCCTAAATCAAATGGAGCATTATGGATAATAAGGACATTCTCGGCAGTATTAAGCTCGGACAATGTCTGAAATGCGCGAGTCTCACTGCACAATGCCTTCCCTTCGATCATTTCAGGGGTAATCCCATGCACTTCCATAGCACCGTATCCGATAGGAATCGGAGCTAAACAAAGATCGTTATACACTTCAACGCTCTTTCCGTCCAGTACCATAAATCCGAGTTGGATGATGCGGTCTTCCTCTGAGGCTCCTGTCGTCTCCGTATCAAGTAAAACGTACTTTGCCATTAATACTGATTGTCTTCGTCTTCAAGATCAAACTCATCGTAATCGTCTTCGTCCTCATCCTCTTCATCGTCATAAAGGTCATCCTCTTCATCCCCTTCACCCTCACGCATGGAGGTGAGTTCGGTATAAAGTTGTTCTGCCTCTTCTTCGTCGATATCGCCGCTGTTAATCTCTTTGAGAAGATCTTTATATTCATCACGAAGCGCTTGCATATCTTCAAGCTGTGCACGCTCTTCAACTGTTGCATCTTTTTGAGAAGCGATCGATTCAAAAATATCGTCGATGTGTTCTTCCACATCCGGGATCAACTCGTTTTGTATCAAATGTTTTAATTGTGTAATATAGGCCATTTTTAATCCTTAGGACATGAGATTTGCATATCTCATTATACTTCAAAAATATGACAATATACCAAGAGGAAAGAAGATGTTTATGAAGAAAAGGTTGAAATTTGATTGATTTTGAAGAAGAAAAATAGATGGTGCGGACGGGGGGATTTGAACCCCCACACACGTAATGCGCTACCACCTCAAGGTAGTGTGTCTACCGTTCCACCACGTCCGCGTAAAAAAAAGAAAGCGATCAGCCGAAGCTGACCGGAAGAAAAGGTCGAACCTTACGCAGCCAAATATGGGTTAGCGTAAAGAGCGATAAGAGCGATAACAAGCGTATAAATAACTTGTGCTTCGATCATAGCAAGAGCGATGAACATAGTAGTCATCAATTTTCCGCCAAGACCTGGGTTACGAGCTGTACCAGCGATAGTTGCAGCAGCAGTGCTACCCATACCGATTGCTCCACCAAGAGCAGCCAAACCAAGACCAACACCCGCAGCGATCATAGAGTACGCTTTCAATGTTTGGTTTGCAACGTCCGCAGATGCAGCAGCTACAGCTGGTGCCGCTTCAACAGCGCCTTCAACAACCGCTACCGCTTCTTCAGCACCGAATACTGAAGCAACAAGAGCGAGCATAAGAAAAAGAACTTTTTTCATAAGTAATCTCCGTATTTAAATCAAAGTCCGTTCGGATAGTATCCCTACTTATCACTTTGTGGGTGGAATTATAGTTTTAATGAGCTAAAAAATTACTTAGCTCTCCCTAGCCCGATTTTATTACCTTTAAACTCGACGATCTCTACCATCAGTTCATCCCCCTCACTCACCGCATCGCTTACACGGCTAATGTGTCCATCAGAGAGTTTAGAGATATGGATTAATCCATCCACTCCCCCCGGAAGTTCGATAAAAGCGCCGAAATCGACAATCTTTTTCACTTTTCCTTTAACGACATCGCCCACTTTGTATTCCACTTTCTCAACCGGAGTTGCACCGCTAACGATCCCTTCGATGTGATCACGTGCCCCGCGAAGTCCGTCACGGTTTTTCCCTGTCAATTTAACAGACCCTTTTTTCTTATCGATATCAATCGTTACGTCGAAACGCTCGATAATCTCACGAATCGTTTTACCCGCTTGTCCGATAATATCTCCGATAAAACTCGGATCGATATGGAAAAGATCGGTACTCGGTAATGTCCCTTCGTTAAGCTCGATGTTCTCTTCACTGCTTATCATAATGTCAATGATATGGGCTCGTGCTTTGGCCGCTTGATAGAGTGCTTCTTGGAGAACATCCAAATGGATACCGCCGAGTTTGATATCCATCTGCATTGCGGTAATCCCCTCTTTCGAGCCCGCTACTTTGAAATCCAAGTCACCGTCATGGTCTTCAAGACCCATGATATCGGTCAAAATCGCATGGTGCGAACCCTCTTGCACCATCCCCATAGCAACACCTGCGATAGGATCGGCCATCTCAATGTCTCCTGCACGAAGCGCCATATAGCCGCCGCATACGGTAGCCATGGATGAAGAACCGTTCGATTCCAAAATTTCAGAAACAAGACGAATCGTTTGTCCGTTACGGACACAGGCACCTTCTAATGCTCGCTTGGCGAGATTGCCGTGTCCCAATTCACGACGGCGCGGCGCACCGATCGGTGATGGCTCCCCGACACTAAATCCCGGAAAATTGTAATGAACCATAAACGCTTCGTTTTGGGTGCCGCTGTCGGTAAGGTTCTCAAACATCTGCGCATCTTTCATCCCACCCAGAGTCAAAATAACCAGTGCTTGGGTTTGTCCACGGGTAAAGAGAGCTGAAGCGTGTGCGCTCGGAAGTACATTGGTCTCGATTCGAATCGGACGTACTTCATCGAGTGCGCGACCATCAGCTCGCACTTTTTCATCCAAAATTTGGGTACGTACCATTGTTCTTTTCACCGATTCGATCGCTTTTTTCAACTCATGCTCATTCCACTCCGGCTTTTCACCCATAATGGTTTTACGAATCGTGCGTAATGCGGTAGAACGTTCTGTTTTCGCCATTTGGCTAATCCCGCGCTTGAGATCTTCGGTATGGTTTACACGAACATACTCCATCATCTCTTTGTTTATTTCACTGATGACATACTGAAGTTCAAACGGTGCGGATGCGAACGGTTTAAATGCAGCCTCATACGCGCTGTTCGATTCAAACAAAGCCTCTTGTGCTGAAGCAAGAACACGGATCAACTCATCTTCGTGCATCGCATTGGATACTCGTACAGGAATGGCGGGGACACTCATTGCAGGATCAACCATCGGATCAATCATACCAATCTCGAGGATTTCCATCTCATCGCTTCCGAGTGTTTGCATCTCGATCATGAGCATATCATCTTTGCTTCCAGCCAAATACAGATCAAGGGTGCTTTTTTCGAGCTGGCTGCGTGTCGGATTAAAAACGATCTCTCCATCGATTTTACCGACACGTACCGCACTCACCGAATTAAAAATATCGATATCCGATACATAGAGTGCTGCTGACGCCGCATTAAGTGCCAATACTTGTAAATCAGCCTCTTTATCGGCACTTAAAACCATAACCGTGATTTGGATCGGGTTTGCGAACCCTTTTGGGAACAACGGACGAAGGGATCGGTCGACAATTCGTGATGTCAATGTTTCAAAATCGCTCGGTTTGGTTTCACGTTTGATAAATCCGCCCGGAAATTTTCCTGCAGCGTAACTTTTCTCAATATACTGAACCGTAAGCGGTAAAAAATCCTCATCGACAAAATCGGTCTCATCAACAACGACCGTTGCTAAAATAACGGTATCTCCGCATTTGAGCCAAACGGCTCCGTTGGCTTGTGCTGCGACTTGATTAAAAGCATACGCTTCGGTTTTATTTTTTAACTCTAATTCAACGTTGTAATTCATCTCTTCTCTCCAATATAGTCTCTATAGTTTCTTCGTCTACCGTCTCAAATTCGTGGTAATAATACCCCGTATCGATATAGTCTTCGATCTCTTGAAGGCAAAATACCCCATCTACAATCGGGTCCAATGCTTCTACAACACTGGTGGGCATAATCGGTGCCGCGACGTAGACCGCTTTGGCTTTTTGAGCAAATGCCGTTTTGATCGCACACATCAATTTTAACCCTGTCTCACTCCCCTCATCAATCAGAAGTATGTTTTTCCCCTTCATCGATTTGAAATGTTCTCCTTTACGGTATTGATAAACCGCACTGAGAATTTTTTCTTCGTGTTTGCGCGTTGCCTCGCCGTAAATATAATCCACCTGTATCTCAAACGAATCGACAAGGGCTTGATGGATAACAATCTCTTCAGTCTCACTCACCCTTGCCAACTCACATTCCGGATTTTGGGGAGCGGTGATACTGGCAGAGAAAATAAAATCTATCGGTAATTTAAGACGCTTATTCATCTCTGAAGCGATTATTAATCCTCCAGACGAAACAGCAATCAGATTCCACCCTTCACCCTTCATCCGATCCAGAGGGAGGAGTTCTTTGAGCTGCGAAGCGGCATCAGAACGGTCTTTAAATAAATAACGTTGTATTCTCATATTATTTTGCCATCGAAGCAGCACCACTCAAATATTTAAGATCGTTGTCGATAAATCTCAGGCCTAATCCTAAGAAAATATTTTGTGATTGCGGATTGAGAAAGTTATCCCATCCGCCGTAAAGTTCAAGATGTTTAAGCATTTGATACCGTACTTGAGCCTTAAGATGGGCACGTGTTCCACGAATATCATTGACAGCATTAAAATCAAACGCTTCGGCACTGAATTTCAACCGATCATGATCCATAAAATAATCGACTCCAACTCCACCGGTTGATTCGATTGCTCCAAATCGTAATAACGTGTTATCAAACCGTTTTCCGTATTGGAGAGAATAATAGGTTTCTCCTTTGATATTTTTGCCCGGAGGATTCGTGTCGTATTGGGAATAATCATCGGTACTGACTAAATCAAACATATAATAGGTTTCGGGGTTTGGGAGGTAAGTTACCCCTAAATAGACTTTTCCATATTGATCCCGCATCATATAATCTGTGTGCATGGCCACTTGCAATTCACTGGTGGTAAAGTTGCTCAACATTGAATCTATTTTACCGAATGCCTCTTCTCCGCTTTTGAAAAACGAGCCCGCATTTGCAATCGTCTCTTTCAGTGAAGACCTATTTTCGGTGAGTATAACACTTACATTATCTTCGATTTTGACAAACTTATCAACCGCTTCGGGAAGTTTGTTCTCTAACGAACCGCTAATGTTATCTAAACGTGCCGTCAAAGAGTTAATACGTGTCATAATCGCCGGAAGGTCTTTATTGACCGTGTCGGCACTCTGCGCAAATCCGGCGGACATCGCTCTGAAATTGATGATCGCTTCATGAAGGTCTTCACGATTATCGACAATCACTCCATCAAGATTAACTCCTACATTTCGAAACGCAATAATCATCTCTTGGATTGCAGCACGGTGTTCATCATCAAGTGTTGAGCGAAAATCTTTCAGTAAAAGTTCTAATTCTTTAGCAGCAGCATTTACCGAGTCACTGGTTTGATCAAACGAAGCATACCGTTTAGACTGTGACAAAACTCCCCCAGATGACAAAAAGGCTGTTGAATCCCCAACAACGATATTAATAACTTTCGAACCCAAGAGTGATTCTTGTGCAACAATAACGGATGAATCATCCGGAATTTTCACATCGTTATTAACCATTAAGGTAAGTTTAACCCGCTTCCCTTCAATCTCGATCTCTTCCACATCTCCGATGGTAACCCCGTTCATTAAGACATGGGTATGTTTTTCGATACCTGAAGCATCTTCGATATACGCTTCTACCGGATAACCTTCGCTTCCCCATTTTCCGAGAGACGTTACCTGCGTTGATAGAAACAATAATGCACCTAACGCCATCACGACAAAGAGACCGATTTTAGCTTCCAGTTTCATACGTAATCCCCTCTTAATTACCGGTGAGTTTATAATCGAACTCTGCCCCACCGATCGGTTTTAAAATTATGCTAATAAAAATATATGAATCTTCGACGGAATCATTCGCACTGCTGTTGGTTAAAACCGGCCGCCGATTTTGAACGTATCGGATTCCAAGGTCAAAACACCGTTGCGAGTACAATACTCCGATTTCATTCCGTTTTAGTAACGCTTCCGTGTAATCGTAGGCGATATTACCAAAGATTTTATAGTTACGATTATACTGATACGCAGCATCTGCCGTCCAATAAGAGGCATACACCGCACTATTGTTACGAAGCTGATCGGTATAATAATGACTCAGTCCGGCACTCACAACTTCACCATTATAGCGAAGTGTATTTTGCTCTTTCGTGATTCGATTGCGATCATGATTAAAAGCCGTTTGATTATAAAACGAGATAGTACGGGTGATCATCCACTCCAGCTCATTTTGCAATTCACCGTAATAGCTCCCTTGGTCATCGTAACGGAAGTTTTGTGAGAGTCGATCTACTAACCATTGTGACCCATTTTCAAAAAGATAGTTATTGATTCCTAATGAGAGCGTATCACTAGGAGCGGAGAGGGTATAAAACTCACATGCTGCTCCGGCATACGTTCCGGTAATATCACAAGAATCCCGATACGTTTCATAGTAGCCATCATAATAACGGCTCCCCGCAGAGGTATAGCTGGCAAACGGGTTGATAACATGGGTAATGTTGTTGTCATACGGCTTAACGAGCGTTGAGCCGATACTGATCGTATGATCGAGTTGAGCGTATTGTCCCGGTTCATACATCCCCTCTTCAGCAGGACGTTCAGTCGCATAAAACCCTATCACTTTTGCAGAAGTGTTCATAGTATAGCTAAGATCGATATACTCTTCAAATAAAGAAGTTTGAAGTGTCAGAGGGAGATTAAAATTCCCCTCAATCGCCCTTTTTCCGTTCGCTCTATAATAGTGTGTCGCTGTTGCATCGCCGCTTATCAAAAGGTAGTCGTCTAAAAAATTTTCCAAATAACGGTGATAATGGAGCGTCGGTAACGTTTGAATCGTCTCGTCATTGCTCTCAAAGTTCAAATATTGATAATGTTTAAAATAGGTACCGAGATAGTTATCTTCACTGTTGTAATAAGCATTTATCTGTGACATTACCTGATTTGAGGTAACATTTTGGGTTTCATCACTCTGTTGCAGATTCAGATAATCGACATCATTCATCCATGAACCATCGATAAAAAGCCCCGATTCTCCCTCTAAATCCGAATCAAACCATTCACGCAAAGGGGCACTATGCCGGTAATTAATATCATACCCGTAATGTTTAATATGGGCTAAATCATTTTTCAGAGCGTATTCACTCTGTTCCTTAAAATACCCCATCCGAATGGAGCCTTGAGAAGAGGGGGTATCGATAAAACGAAAATCAGAGTAGATCCCCGATCCCCGCATTGTACGGATTTGAGGGCGAAGCTCTAAATCCCACCAGTTATGCGGAGCAAAATAGATCGGCTGCTGATAATAAAACCCTTCCGATCCTGACCATCCTATAATAGGAATCAATAATCCGGTTCGGCGGGTTCGATCGGTCGGGTAGCCGAAATAAGGGAGATAAAATACAGGTACCTCTCCGATCTCTAAACGTGCATTATAAAGATTCACCCACATATTTTCCGTATTATAATCACCGCTGGTAAAACGGATTTTCCACAAAGGGTCTGCTGAATCACACCCCGATACCGCACCGCTGGAGAGATCAATATCGTTTTGACACCCTTGCGCTTCCGCAGCACTCATCCACAAACCGGACAACTGATCCGCTGCATAATAGGGTGTTGAATAACGGGTATCCTCCACGAAATTCAAACGGGTGTAATTACTTATCCCGTGATACTGTCCCCCTTTGAAAATACTGACATTCCCTTTGGCTTCCATAATACTCGTATTACGATCATAGATGAGTTCATCCGCCGTAATAATCTCATCTTGATAGAGGGCAACGGGATTGCCTTTGGCGGTTGCGAGGGAGCCGTTTGCATCAACATTGACGCCATACAGCTCTACCCGCTCTTCACCCAGCAATACCGTTGATGCGATCAGACTGATCCAGTAAAGCTTACGCATTGATCACCAATGTTTTTCCGGTTCGATCATGCCAACTTCTTCGGTACGGATCAAGCATTGCCCAGATAAATCCAAGATAAAAAAGTATCTCACTGACAACACGAAAAACACTTCGATTAAAGGCACATAAAAAGGTAGGATTCGAGAGAGTCGAGAGTTCAATAACACGAATTTTCATTACAATTTTACCAAGACTCGCACCATACTGCATCGTAAAAAAGGTGTGATAAAGAATTTTAATCGCCATATATTCCAATAAAAAACTGTTGGTTACCGCAATCATCTCTTCCAACGTGTTCGCATTAGCAATCGAATCCCATAATATAGCAATCATAATAACGGATAAAAGAAGTTCATCAATTCCAAAGGCAGCTGCCCGCTGACGCACCGAAGCGAGAGAGAGGTGCTCACGCTGTAAAAGAGAATCGAGGCGTTCATCCATTAGCGAAGTGCCTGATATGCGATATCGGTACGCAATTTTTTACCGGCAAAATGAACTTGCCCGCAAAGCATATAAGCGCGATCACGCGCTTGTTTAATACTATCCCCTACTCCGACACACACAAGTACCCGTCCGCCATTGGCATAAAGTTTCCCATCCTCACGGCTCACGCCCGCATAGGCAATGTGTGTATTTTGAGCAATCTCATCATGATGTGTCTCATCGACAATTATCTCTGAGGGTTCAGAATTATCATACGGATAATTTCGGCTCGCCATAACGACACCAACCGCATATTTATCATGAAACTCCACGTTAAGGGTATCGAGTTGCTTGGTAGCGGCTTTGTAAAAAAGTTCACTCGCAGGTGTTTTCAAAAGCGGCATAAGAATTTCACACTCAGGATCACCGAAGCGGACATTAAATTCCAACGTAATCGGTTCACCGCTAACGATCATCAATCCGATAAAAAGAACTCCCTCAAACGGAGCCCCCTCTTCTTGCATCCCTTTAAGGGTTGGGCGAACGATTCGATCTTTCACTTTTTCATAGATCACATCATCCACAAGCGGTGTCGGAGCGTATGCTCCCATCCCCCCCGTATTAGGACCTTCATCATTGTCGAGGAGCCGTTTATGATCTTGCGCCGCAGGGAGGAGGATAAAATCTTTTCCGTCACACAAAGCGAACATAGAGAGTTCATACCCGTCTAAAAACTCTTCGACAACGACCCGTTTTCCGGCATCTCCAAATGATTTTCCGCTGAGCATCTCAGAAACCGCTATTTTTGCCTCTTCATAACTCATCGCAATAATAACGCCCTTGCCCGCACACAAACCGTCCGCTTTCACAACAATAGGGAGTGGGAGAGATTCGATAAAAGCAAAGGCATCACCGATATGATCGGTTTCAATATAACGGGCAGTAGGAATACCGTACTTTTTCAAAAAGTTCTTCATATAGACTTTTGAGCCTTCTAGCTGTGCCGCCGCTTTGGACGGTCCGAAAATCACCAACCCTTTAGCCTTAAATACATCAACAACACCGTCACTCAGCGGTCCCTCAGGGCCTACAATAGTTAAATCAATCTTATTATCAAGGGCAAATTGGGCAAGCTTTTCATACTCTTTAATCTCAACGTTGGTTCCCAACATCTCTGTTGCACCGTTACCGGGAGCAAAAAATAATTCACTTACTTCAGGATCCTGTTTTAATACCCGTCCGATTGAAAATTCGCGTCCGCCGCTTCCGATTACCATTACTCGCATAGATCACCTTGAAAAAAAATTATCTTATTTGAAACCCGCTAACGTTTCTCAAATAAGATAAAAGCCCGGGCGGGCGTTTCGCAGTAGCTTTGGTTCTTCAAAGCTGTAATTGCGCCACATCGAGCGTCTCTTCCGGCGGCGATCTCTCACGCGAATGCGCTCAAACAAGACCACCGACACCCCGAAACGTCTACAGATGTGACTAGTTGTATATGTAGAACCCTCATATTGCGGTTACTCGCTACGCCCAGAGTAAATAATTATAGCCCTAAAATCTTAAAAGGGTGATGAATTTTACCCTTTAGAAGCAATTTGACGCGCCAATTCGACAGCAGCTTCAACACTCGTAGTAGAACTAAGATAAGAAGCTACCTCTATGGGGAGAGCATTTTGGGTCGTTGTACCGATCACAACAACATCTTGTGTCGGGAATATTGGATAATTTTGAAGAAAACAACGGATACTGGATGGGGAAGTAAAAATTAAAATCCCCTCCTCCGAAATCGGATAATTAGCTGCTGCTTCATTACAGATAGTCTCATAAACGATCACTTCATCAATACAAAACCCTTCACTTCGCGCATGCTCAACCCATTCTGAAGCAATCACTTTTGGACGTACATAAAGCCATTTTCCAAGACTTTTTTTTCTTCTCAGAACACTCGGAATGGATACTCCGTATCCATCTGCGCTCTCGACATCAACGGCACCTGCTTCTCTTGCTGCTACAGCCGTGCTTTCTGATACACAAATACATTTCAGCGTATTCCAATCAAGATCATACTTTTCTAATACTAAAATGGCCTGTTTTGAAGTGAGAATAATCCCTTCATATTGCGTGAAATCGATAGTAGGATTTAAAAAAGAAATAGTGAGTATAGGAATGTGGATAACTCCCTCACAGGGAGTTTTGGAGATCAAATAGATGGAGCGCAAAATGCGATCCCTTTATTCCCACTCAATCGTAGCAGGAGGTTTGGAGCTGATATCATATACGACGCGGTTGATCCCGTCCACTTCGTTGATGATACGACGGCTGATACGCTCTAGCAACGTGTGAGGAAGGTGAGCAAACGTTGCCGTCATCCCATCCACCGCTTCGACGACGCGGACACACACGGTGTTGTCATAAGTACGGTTATCACCCATAACACCGACCGATTTTACGTTAAGGAGTACCGCAAACGCCTGCCACGTTTTTGTATAATAGCCGCTTACTTTCAATTCATCGAGCAAAATTGCATCGGCTTCACGGAGAAGATTCAAATCCGCTTTATTCACTTCGCCCATAATACGAATACCCAATCCCGGCCCCGGGAACGGATGACGGTTTACCAATGAATCAGGAAGCCCGAGTTCAAGACCGAGTTTACGCACTTCATCTTTAAAGAGATCGCGTAGCGGTTCGATCAATTCGAAATCCATCCAGTCAGGAAGTCCCCCGACGTTGTGATGGCTTTTGATCGTAACAGAGGGACCATTGACTGAAACCGATTCGATTACGTCAGGGTACAATGTCCCCTGCGCCAAGAATTTAATCCCGTCATGTTTTTTTGCTTCTTGCTCAAATACTTCGATAAAAGTATGCCCGATGATTTTACGTTTCGTCTCAGGATCGGTTACACCGGCAAGTTTGCCGAGGAAATTTTCTGATGCATCGGCGACGACAAGAGGTACTTTGAGGTGCACTTTGAAAATGTTCTCAACCGATTCACGCTCTCCCTTGCGGAGTAAGCCATTATCGACAAATACAGGGATAAGTTGATCGCCGATCGCTTCATACAGTAATGCCGCAACTACCGAAGAATCAACCCCTCCGCTGAGGGCGCAAAGAACTTTCCCCTCACCCACTTGAGCACGGATTTTAATGATTTGCTCTTTGAGGAAATGCCCCATATCCCATTTGTCAGTAATACCGCAAATTTTACGAGCAAAGTTACGGAGCATCAAATACCCCTCTTCGGAGTGATTAACCTCAGGATGGTACTGCATTGCATAGACCATTTTTGCTTCATTCGCGATAGCCGCATACGGAGAGTTCGGGGAGTAAGCGATTGGAACAAAACCTTCCGGCAATACGTCTACTTTATCGGAGTGACTCATCCATACCGCGCGTTCATCTTCGCACCCCTCAAACAAAACAGAGTGCTGGGTCATATCGATGGTGAGTTCCGCTTTGCCGTATTCGTGATGATCACTTCGAATAACGCTTCCGCCAAAATCGACAGCAATACGCTGCATGCCGTAACAAATTCCCAAAACAGGAATACCGAGAGCATAGACCCCCTGATCTACTTCGTACGCATCTTTGTTATACACGGAAGAGGGTCCACCGCTGAGAATGATCCCTTTAGGATTTTTTGCTTTGATAACATCGATTTTAGTGTGATACGGAAGTACTTCGCAATAGACTTTATCTTCGCGCAGACGACGGGCAATCAACTGAGTATACTGGGAACCGAAATCAAGGACGATAATATTGACATCTTTCAAAGGAGAGCCTTTAAGTGGAGATAATCGGGAGGGAGTGGATACCCTTTACGTTATTGAAAGGGTACCCTAATGTAGATTAATTTTGAATATACTCAACTCTCTTGAGTAATAAAATGGACTCCGATCGATTCGGAACGTTTTTGCGCCGAGACGATAATACTAAGTGCCGTTAATAGACGTAAACGCAATAGTCTCCCTACTTCACCGGCTAGCATCTGTGTTATCGCTTCCAATGCCCTCTTCAACCCTCGAGGAGTACGCTTGATCGAAACATTCTCCCACATAATACGGCGGAGCTGATCTTTTTTCTCTTTATCACCTTTGATCTCAAGCGGCTCTTCACCGAGTTTGAAATGATCACTGCACCCACGTGCTGCACCCTCTAAGATCGATTCGGCTGCTTTTTTGGAAAATACTAGCCCTTCAAGCAACGAGTTACTGGCCAGCCGATTAGCCCCATGTACTCCCGTTGAGGCTGCCTCTCCCACAGCGTAAAGCCCTTTTATTTGAGGCACCGCTCCCTTACTGTCTGTTTTAATTCCCCCCACGGCATAGTGAAAAGCCGGAGAGATCGGAACCCGCTCTTTTGGGAGATGGTATCCCAAATCATTCAGCGATTTGTAGATATTCGGAAAGCGCTCTTTAAAATATTCGCTCTCAAAATCTTCACATGAAAGATAGACCTGTTTGCCGCTACGTTGGCGGTAATCGAAAATAGCGCGGCTGACGATGTCACGAGGAGCGAGTTCACCACGCGGATCGTACTCGAACAAAAAGCGATACCCGTTTTCATCAACGACATGCGCCCCCTCACCTCTAAGCGCTTCGGAGAGGAGCTGTTTTCGTGCCCAGTTGTTGGCGACAAAAACGGTGGGATGAAACTGCATCATCTCCATTGATTCAAGTTCAATCCCTTTTTCGATACAAATACCGTGAATATCTCCGCTGATCGTCGAAGCGTTTGTATGGTATTCATAAAGCGACCCTACCCCCCCGCTTGCAATAATCACATTATCTGCAAGAATTGTTTTACGTTTTCCTTCACTGAATACTTCCACGCCGCAGCATTGATTATTCTCAATCAATAAATCGACCACGGTTGCATCGCTGAGCATCGGATGAGGATTTTGGTTCAATAAAAAGAAATGAAGATGTCTCCCTGTCGCATCCCCGCCTGCGTGAAGTATTCGGCTCCGTGAATGGGCGGCCTCTTTGGTATAGAGCAAATTTCCCTCTTCATCTTTATCAAACTCAAATCCGCGATCAATCAAATCTCTTATTACCCCTTGAGAGCTTTCACTCATCAATTGTACTGCAGCTACATTACACATACCTGCCCCCGCATCAAGGGTATCTTGGACATGAGACACGATATCTTCATCATTGTAGGCAGTGGTAACACCCCCTTGCGCATAATAGGTGTTGCACTCCCACGGGTTTGATTTATTGATGATTAAAACTTTTAATCTTTTCGGCAAAGCGATGGCCGCATACAATCCGGCAACACCTGAACCGATGATAACAACATCATAACGCAACGGAAGATTCCTTCACAGGTGCGGGTTTCTCATAATAAGGAGGAGCTTTATAGCCGCATCCGCTCATCAGTCCCATCAAAAGGGCTATACTGCAGACCATCATCCATTTTCGGGTCATGACTTTCCCCTCTCTTTTCTTTAATGACGGATGTTATAATAGCTACCATAAATTATTCATTAAGAGTTCACCGATGATAGAGCAAATTCGCACCCTCCCTCACCAAGCGGGGATATACCAATATCTGGACACTACGGGGAGAATCCTCTACATCGGTAAAGCCAAGAACCTCTCCAAACGGGTCAAAAGCTATTTTAATCTTACCCCTGAGCTTTCACCCAAAACATCCCTATCCTTACGTATTCAAAAAATGCTCTCTGAGACGGTAGGACTTCACTATATTATCGTTGAGAATGAGCATGACGCCCTCATTTTGGAAAATTCCCTTATCAAGCAGCTCAAGCCCAAATATAACATTCTCCTCCGTGACGATAAAACCTACCCCTATCTCTATGTCGATATGGAAGAGCCCTACCCCCGATTTGAGCTGACCCGAAAAATCATCAAGGGAAAATCTATCCGTTACTTCGGCCCTTTTTCGATCGGAGCACGCGACATTCTTGATTCTCTTTACGAATTACTCAAGCTCGTTCAAAAAAAAAGTTGCTTAAAGGGTAAAAAAGGGTGTCTTTTTTACCAAATGGAGCAATGCCTTGCCCCGTGCGAATTTCCAATTCCAAAAGAAGAGTATCTTCCGATGGTGATCCAGGGGATTGAATGGATTCAAAACAAACATAAACTCATCAGAGAACTCGAAGCTAAAATGGAATTTTATTCCGAATCGCTCCGCTTTGAAGAGGCTTTAGTGCTTCGAGATCGAATCGAGCGGATTAGCAAAAGTGAAATCTCCTCACAAATTGATTTAGCTTCGAATGAAAACTACGATATCTTTGCAATCGCCGCCAATGAAACACGCGGCTGTATCCTCCGACTTTTCATCCGTGAGGGAAAAGTGGCTTCCACTGCCCACGATTTTCTCCCTATTACCCCTTACTTTTCACTGGATGAAGCGTATGAGAGGACATTAGTCGGATTTTACGGGAATGAAAAACCTCCTATTATTGCCCCCATTTTGAGTGCACACCCTTTTGAATCGAGTGATTGGGTACGTGAACACTTAACCGCTCTTTTTGGGAAAAAAGCAATTCTCGAAGTACCGCAACGGGGAGCAAAGAAAGAGCTTATCGATCTCGCCCTCACCAACGCCCAAGAACTTCTACGCACACCGCAACCCACCAATGAGATTCTATTACTTCAGATTCAAGAGCTTTTTGTCCTTGACGCACTCCCTCATCGGATCGAAATTTTCGATAACTCTCATCATGGAGGTTCTGCCACCGTCGGCGCCATGGTTGTTTATCAAAATGGCCGTTTTGATAAAAAAGGGTATCGAACCTATCATCTCCACGAGAGAGATGAATACGGCCAAATGTCCGAGATGCTCCGACGTCGAATAGAGGGATTCTCAGATAATCCACCGCCTGATTTATGGGTACTTGATGGGGGATCTACCCTGCGATCTTTAGCCGTCGATCTTCTCAGTTCCCATGGCATTCATCTCGATGTCATCGCCATCAGTAAAGAAAAAATAGACGGTTTATCGCATCGTGCCAAAGGCTCCGCTCGCGATATTCTCCATACAGCAGAGAATACCCTACGCTTAGAGAGCTCCGATAAACGGCTCCAATTTGTCCAAATGCTCCGAGATGAAGCCCACCGGAGTGCAATCACTTTTCATAAAAAAACAAAGCTGAAAATCGATCAAACTTCCAAACTCTTAGCCATTAACGGAATTACCACAGCAAAAATTCATAAACTTATTGATTATTTCGGAACCTTTGAAGCGATTGCAAAGAGCGATTTTAAGACCCTTTCGGAACTAATAGGGACAAAAGATGCGGAAAGTCTCCAAAATTACTACAGAGAAACTGCGTCTAAGTAATCTTTTATGGAGTTTATGCCATATTCCACAGATTATGTTTTCAGCAGTTTTTTAGCTAAGGGGTCACATGATGGAAAAACCAACTGTGGTAGATGAAGAGTATTTGTTTGATGGACGCGCTATAGTCAGCGAAACCGATCTTAAAGGTGTTATCACTTTTGCCAATCGAAAATTTTGTGAAATCTCCGGATATACGGTCGAAGAGCTAGTCGGGGAGCCTCATAATATAATCCGTCATCCCGATATGCCCAAAGCGGCATTTGCTCAAATGTGGAAAACAATTCAATCGGGAACGCTTTGGCATGGATTGGTCAAAAATCTACGTAAAGACGGCCGATACTACTGGGTTGATACCGAAGTAACACCGACGTATGATGAAAACGGGCAAGTAAAAGGGTATATGGCGGCACGCAAACCGGCATCTCGTAAAAATATCGATGAGACTGCCGAACTGTACCGAAAAATGATTGAGCAAGAACAATAGGGGGGATGAGTGTTATTTTATAACCATAAACAAGAATTTATCGGAATCGACGAAGAAGGGCTTAAACTCTTAAATTACGCAACACTGGAAGATCTTTTGAGTGTCTGCAGTGATGTTGCCGATCTTTTTGCAAAAGAACCGGGCTATATTCATAATTTTAAAAGTTTCGGATGGATCGATTTCCTGCTTCATGCAGACTCTGATGCCCGCTCAGCCATTGTCCATGGAAACGGACGAACCTTTTCATGTACCCTTCAAGTAAACAGCCTTTTTTTAAGTGCAGAACCATCCAACCCTGGCTACATTATCGATATGCTCCATATTCAATCCATCAGTGGAGATGAGATTAAGCCTCAACCGTTCACCCCTAAAGCTAAAATTGAGAGTAAACCTGTGGTGATTGAACCCACATTCCCACCTATTGAAACGGCACTCCCAAATTACGATCACATCACCCCAACAACGTTAAGTGAACCGGGGGTACTCGATGTTCCCACTTATGCTGAGCCAGAAAGCCCCGAAGAGCCGATAGAAGATCTGTATGCAAAACTCTCTCTTCCCCTCAATGACGAAGAGCTAGAAAAAGAATATTTTACTCCGGAACCTACTCCGTCCATCGAACCGGCAACAGAACCTCTATCTGTCCCTAAAGTTGAGCCTAAAGTCGATCGTCCTATGCTGGGAGATGTACGCTACAGCAGTGCAGAAAAAGAGTTTATCAACACCCTTAAAGTTGATAAATCGTACCGTTTTGATCCGAATATAGCCGCACACGAACTTGGCTTGCCGGTTGATTTGATCCAAGAGTTTATCGGCGATTTTATCCAACAGGCGAATGAATTTAAAGAAGAACTTTTTGAAGCTGCCCTAAAAGGGGATATGAATAACCTCAAAATTTTATCCCACAAACTCAAAGGGGTAGCGGCAAATCTTCGCATTGAAGATGCTTTCGAAACCCTCAGCATCATTAATACCTCTAACGATTCTATAGAAATTGAAGCTAATCTCAAATATTTCTACTCCATCATCGAAAAATTAGAAGGGAAAGAACCGATTCAAGAAGAAGTGATAGAGAATACCGCTCCATCAATTGAAACGGCTATTCCCGCAGTCAGTGATGATATATACGAATTTGCTTTTAAAGAAAAAGAACCTTTACTGATTCATGAAGAGCATCTTTATCAAGATGTACCGAAAAATGATGAGACCCCGATCGATTTATCGTATGATGAACCGGTTAAAGAGATGGTTGCCGTATTCGAAGAGAGTCCTTTAGAAGAGAATAGTGACATCGAACCGCTCCGAACACTTCATTACGATAAGGTTTTTGTCTCTGGGCAACTTGGGATTGAACTTGACTTTTTTAATGAACTGGTTGATGAATACAAACATGATGCACTCCGTGCAGGCAATGAAATCAGTGCCGCAATCAGTGCTTTTGATACCCATGCTTGGAAAAAAACGGCGAGTCAACTCAAAGGAATCAGTGATAATCTACGATTGAACGAGATTTCAGATGAATTGGCCATTTTATCTCAAACGAACGATGCTCAAGAAGCCAATAAAGCTTCTAAGCGTCTTAATAGCTTTCTTGAACAACTATGAGAAATAAGCGTAATATAGAGGAGACCCCATGCAACTAGGACTTAGAAATCGACTTCGCCTCATCAGTCTCTTACCGATTCTGATACTTTTTATCCTTGCCAGCTACTACGTTTACAATGCGTACGTCAGCTACAAAGGGGCTGAACAGCTTCAGGTAAGACTTGAGGGGAACAAACAGCTCAATGACCTGATCAATAACCTTTCTCGTGAACGGGGAATGACGGTTATGTATATGGGTAATGCTTCACCCGCAACCCTTAAATCCCTCCATGCGCAGCGCGCTATTGTCGATCAAAAAATCGATGCCTATCAAAAACACCTCGCAACCCTTGAACAAATCAATACAGCAGAAGCTTCAAAAGCTTCTGCGTTATCAAAAGTAATCAGTGATTTACAGCGAGGGATTAATCAATCTCGTCCGTACGTTGATAACGGCAATGCCAATTTTGATAAAATTTTTACCGACCTATACGGCAAGTCGGAAGAGCGCCTCATTAATGAGCTTACCGACCTTGCAACACTTCATTTCGATCCGGAAGTCAATTCCCTCTCATCTGCCTATCTCTCTTTAGTCCGTGCAAATGAGTACAGCAGTGTGGAACGTGACTATATTACCTATGTCCTTTCACGTGCGACCCCTCTTGCAGAAGAAGAACTCAATAAATGGGTTACGTTAATTGCTAAAGCCGATACCTTCAATCTCGAAGGGATGAGCAACAAACCTATCCAGTCAAAACTTCAAGCAACCCTTTACAGTGAAGATAACACGGAACTTTTCCTCGACATCACGACAGAACGCACTGCTATTTTGCAAACCAGCACAACCGGTGCCTATGAGACACAATCAGGTATATGGTTTGCTATGATTTCGGAGAAAATTGACGCGATCAACGAAGCCGAAAAAGTTTTGATCGATGCTATGGATGCTCGGGCTTCGATCGTACAAGATCAAGCGGTACAAGTTCTCATCATCGCTATTGCTGTCTGGATACTGGGAGTATTGGTCGCTATTTTAGGCTATTTCTTCTCTGCTGAGATCACTACCAATATTAAAAATCTTGAATCGGTTCTCAAGCGGGTTGCTGAAGATACCCACGATACCGAAGCTGAAGTACTCAGCCATACCATTAACCTCGATACGACAGAAGGTACAGCTCAAGCCTATGGCTTGCTGGAGCGTATTATTGAGCAGACCCTCAATGATAAACAATACGCGATGGAAGCCAGTGAAGCCAAATCGATGTTTTTGGCCAATATGTCTCATGAAATTCGTACACCGCTCAACGGAATCGTCGGATTTACCGAATTGCTCAAAGATACCGAATTGCATGATGAACAGCGCGAATTCATTGACATCATTGAAAAAAGTTCTGAAAACCTTCTTGAAATTATTAACAATATTCTTGACCTCTCAAAAATTGAAAGCAATAAACTTGAAATTGAAGAGATTGTCTTTAATCCGATCGATGAGTTTGAAAGTGCTGTTGAAGTCTACGGAGTACGTGCTTCCGAAAAACACATTGACCTTGCTTGTTATGTCGATCCAAGCCTAGAACGACCGCTCAAAGGGGATCCGACTAAAATCAAAGAGGTTATTATCAACCTCCTTTCCAATGCGGTCAAATTTACCAACAGCGGCGGGGCTATCAGCGTCGATATCCGCCGCGTAGAGTGTGATACCCTCAACCGAACCAAAGTTCGATTCCAAGTCAAAGACAACGGAATCGGCGTCACCAGCGAACAACGATCACGTATTTTTGAAGCCTTTTCCCAAGCCGATACCTCCATTACCCGTAAATACGGCGGTACCGGCTTAGGACTCACCATTTCGAGCCGTTTCGTTGAATTGATGGGGTCACAACTCGACCTTGAGAGTGAACCGGGCAACGGCACGAGCTTCTTCTTTACATTAGAGTTTGAAGAGATTGAAACCCTTAATGAACCACTCAAAGGATCATTTTCCAACATCAATGCCGTGATTTTGGAGAACCATTCGAAAAAGAAACTCCAAAATACCTATCTTAAAGAGTACCTCGACTATTTCGGTGTGAGCTATACCACGTTCCATGAGATGGATGAACTTAAAATGCTAGAGCGCCAGGTCAATTACGACTTGCTCTTTATTGATAACGACTACACGACGGATGAAGATATTGTTGCGTATGCTTCATCACAAGAGCAGCTCGTTCTCATAACCAAATCGTTCTATATGAAAAAAATCGACTCAATGGGAATCGATATTTTCAAAGTCTTGTATGAGCCGCTCAACAGTTCGAAAATTCGTACCACCCTTGATGCGTATGATGCTGAAGCCTTTAGCAACCGCAAAGTCAAAATGTCTCGCCGTAAAAAGTTTGATGAGAAAAATTCCCGTTTTGCCGCGACTGCACTCGTAGCAGAAGATAATATTATCAATCAAAAGCTGATTCGACGAACACTTGAAGATCTCGGATTGGAAATTACGATAGCTAATAATGGGCTTGAAGCATTTGAAAAACGTAAAAACGGCACATTTGACATTATTTTCATGGATATTCAAATGCCGGTACTTGACGGTATCGAAGCGACACAGGAAATTTTAGATTTTGAAGAGGATTACGGACAAAACCATATCCCAATCGTTGCTTTGACCGCCAATGCCCTTAAAGGGGATCGTGAGCGATTTATGGCAGCCGGAATGGATGAATATACTACTAAACCGCTAGTCCGTTCAGAGATCATCTCACTGCTCAATAATTTCTTATCGCATAAAATTATTGAAATCAACCCTGTACCAAAATCGGTTCAAGAGATTATTGTTCCCATCGAAGAATCAATACCGCTTGTAAGTGAACCTGAAATAGAGAAAGAGATCGAAGAGATTGAGAATGTTTTTGTCAATGAAATCGAACCGCAAACTTTTGAGGAAGAAATAGAAGCAACGGTAGAACCTATCCTAGAAGAGCCTATCATTGAAGAATCTATCGCTGAAGAGCATATCTCCGCATATGACGCCGATATTCTAATTGCAAAACAAAATACTCTTGAGTTAAAACTTTTTACCCGTATTCTTGATGATTTAGGATATACCTATCAAAGTGTCACCACCTCTGATCAACTCAAAGATGAGCTTACAAATCGTCGCTATAAACTTGCTCTTTTTGATAAAAAGCTAAGTGGATTAAATCTCAAGGATCTGTATGATATAATCCGATCCAATAACAGTGATACATCTCTCGTCATGCTCATTGATCCAAGTATTCCGGAAGAAAATGAGGATGCGATGTACGTTCATGAGATTATCAAAAATGTCATCAACAAAGATCTGTTACGTCTTGTTTTTGAAAAATTTATCTAAACGAATGGGGAAATTCTAAATGGATGAGAAGAAACTAAAAGTTCTTGCGGTTGATGATGATATGATTAACCTCAAGTTGCTCAAAACCATGTTAATGAAAACCCCGAATGTCTCTGCTGTTGT
>Ga0208246_1000630_pt1 | contig 26152 bp, 22 predicted proteins | sample RifOxyD2_FD_184039 | JGI IMG/M metagenome (GOLD analysis project Ga0208246, IMG submission 184039) | Soil microbial communities from Rifle, Colorado - Rifle Oxygen_injection D2 (SPAdes) | ecosystem: Environmental > Terrestrial > Deep subsurface > Rock core/Sediment | place: Rifle, Colorado... | reverse complement strand
ATCGGCGGAATGGCAAACTTAACTCTTCTGGGCGATAAGCTTATAGGCTATGATACAGGATGCGGCAATGTGCTTATGGATTACTGGAGCTCACAGCACAACGGTATGCCGTACGATGAAGACGGCAGATGGGCGAAGTCAGGCTCTATGAATGCAGATCTGCTTAAGATAATGCTGCAAGAACCTTATTTCTCTATGGAAGCTCCAAAGAGTACAGGCAGAGAACTTTTTAACTCAAAATGGATTGATGCTCAACTTGAGAAGTTTTCACAAAAAAAGGGAGGCTCTTTTCATATCAAAAACAGGGATGTTCAGGCGACATTTTTAGAGCTAACCGTTTACAGCATCGCAAACGAGGTTAAAAAAACATCCACAGATATGCTTATCGTATGCGGCGGCGGCGTTAAAAACAGCTATCTTATGGAGAGGCTAAAAGCCGAACTAGAGGATATTGAGGTAGCTTCAAGCGATGAGTGCGGTGTGAGTAGCGAATTTATGGAAGCTATGGCGTTCGCATGGCTTGCGCATGAGAGAGTACATAAAAAACATGTAAAATTATCCTCCGTTACGGGAGCGTCAAAAGATTCTATTTTAGGTGCGTTATATGAGTAAAATAAAAGAGTGGCTAGAAAGAACTTCTTATAAAAATTACAGTATTGAGGCCGCTTTGGCAGATGCAAGTTTTAGAAAATATTACAGACTCAGAGACGGTGACAAGACGGCTCTTTTGATGGATTCTTCGCTAGAATTAAACTCTTTAAAATCATTTTTGGATATTAACGCAAGGCTTATAAGTGCAGATGTTTGTGCACCTAAAATTTTAGTACAAAACTTAGAAGAGGGCTATCTTATTTTAGAAGATTTTGGGACTCTACACTATTTAGATCTGCTCAATCAAAACAATTACAAAGCATTTTACACAAAAGCCATCAACTCGATTTTAAAAATGCAAAAAGCCGATATCAATGGGCTGCCGCTTTATGACAAAGAGTTTCTGCATGCGGAGATGAACTTAATGCAAGATTGGTATATTGAAAAACTTCTGAATGTAAAGCTTAGCGAAGCTCAAGAAGAGCTTATTAAAAGAACGCTTGAAGCGATTTCATCGGTTGTACTGCAACAGCCTCAAGATGTTTTTGTACATCGCGATTTTCACTCAAGAAACATTATGCTCAAAAATGATAAAAAAATAGGAATTATCGACTTTCAAGATGCCATGAGCGGTGCTATTACTTATGATCTCGTATCACTTCTCAAAGATTGCTACGTCGCTTACGACCGTAAAGAGATAAAAAAACTTGCCTTAGAGTTTCGTGATAAAAAAGGGCTTAAGGTAAAGGTAGATGACGAAACATTTATAAAATGGTTTGATTTTATGGGGCTTCAAAGACATATAAAAGTGCTTGGCATATTCTCACGCCTACACATACGTGACGGTAAAAACGGCTATCTAAAAGATATACCGCTAACGCTAAAGTATGTTCTTGATACGGCAGGCAGATACAACGAAACCAAAGATTTTGCCACTTTTTTAGGCAATATAAAATGAATGCGATGATCTTAGCGGCCGGACGAGGAGAGAGAATGCGTCCGCTTACCGATAAGATACCAAAACCTCTGCTGGAAGTTCATGGCAAAGCGCTCATCGTCCGGCATATAGAAAAACTCGCTTCAAATGGCTTTAAAAAGATTGTTGTCAATATAGACCATCTCGGAGATTTGATACAAAAAAGATTGGGTGACGGCTCTGAGTGGGGAGTAAGTTTAATCTACTCTGATGAGCGCGAAAGCGGAGCATTAGAGAGCGCAGGCGGTATCATAAATGCGCTTCCACTCTTAGAGAGTGAAAATTTTTTGGTGGTAAACGGGGATATTTGGTGTGACTATGAGTTTAATAGCAGTTTTGATATAGGCGATGATGCGGCACATCTTATTTTGGTTGCAAACCCCATTCACAACCTAAACGGAGATTTTGCTCTTAATAAAAACAGGGTTATAAACGATGCAAAAGAGAGATTTACATTTTCTGGGATAGGTTATTACTCTGCAAAACTATTTGATTCTCTAAGGTCAGAAAAAGCACCGCTTGCACCGCTTTTGAGAGAAGCGATACAAAAAGATAAAATCAGCGGCTCTCTTTACAAAGGAAGATGGCATGATATAGGAACACCGCAAAGGCTTGCGGAGGCAAACTCTACTTTTGTATAAACTGTCCGCACCCTTTTACTTCGGTGCCTTTAAATGTTTTATAATCTTTGTTGCCGTCTAAATATGATTGAAATCTAGCGCACTCTTTGCTTTTTAGACATATTTTATTATCACATGCTTTATCTACTTCCATGCAAATCCTCTCTTTTATTATTTTTGAAATTATATATTATTACCCTCTATTTGACTTTAAATGGTATACTAAAAGATATAAATAAGGGGTTTTTACGTAATGTTTAAAATATTTTTAATGCTTTTTTCTACTACATTGCTTTTTGCAGATCTTAACTGCAAATTTGAAAACAAAAATTATGTCGAGATTTGTAAGAGATCTGTCCAAAACGGCGTAAGTTATGAGTATGCGAATAGCTTTTTGCTATCAGATCTTAAAACTCAAAAATTTGATGAGATAAGTTTTGAGTACCTTCAGCCAAAACATATAAAAACACATAAAAAGAATGAGAAAAAAGCGAATAACGTACTTATAAAATTTATACCCGAAGTGGTGGAACATCTAAAAACTTACAGTGAAGTTTACGACTATACCGAGGAAAAATATGGAGTCAACCGTGAAATAGTCGCCGCAATTTTACTAAAAGAGACAAAACTTGGGAAAATAGTACCAAAACACGACGCTTTCATAGTCTTTAACACTCTTGTCGTGAGAACAAAACCGAACAGCCCAAGAGAAAAATGGCTCTTAAATATGGGAAAAACAAATATGGTTTCCATCATCACCTATTGTTACAATAGAGATATAACTCCAAATGAGTGCAACCTGCCGAGTTCTTACGCAGGTGCTATCGGCATACCGCAGTTTATGCCCGATAGTTTTGTTTTTGCAGAGGGTTACAAAACAGAAATAGCAGATTTGACAAAAATGGAAGATGCGATAGTGTCTGCAACGAAATTTTTGCATACAAAAGCTGATTTTACGGAACTTATTGACTGGGATAGAATACCAGACATTGCAGATCTAGAGTCAAAATGGTACGATTTTGAGTTTGAAAACGAAGATGCCTCTTTTGTTCATGCAAAAAACAAAAACGGAGACAAAGAGTACAAATGTTTTACGTGCGACAAAGAGGAACTTGACTACCTAAGAGGATACACAAAAAAAATCTTGCGTTACAACAACTCCTCAAACTACGCTGTAGGCGTTATGCGTTTGGCGTATGAGGCACAAAAAGGACTTACCCAAGAGCAATAATAACGCCTACTTTTGCAATGCTTTATCATGATAAAATCCTTTATAGAACCAGCACCATTTTAAAGGGCAAAACATTCAAAAACATTGCCGACTTAATAAAAAGTAGAGAAAAAGTTTCTGTTAAAATATTCAATCAAAGGATTTTATAATGCAAGCTGCATATAATTTAAACTCTAATGAACTCAATATCAATTTTTTAAACTCTATTAAAGAGATGTTTCAAAATAAAAATATTGAAATTTTTATTACAGATAATCTTGATGAAGAGTATGAAAGAGGACAATCGATACTTTATGAAACTTTAAATGACTATAAAGAAAATGGAAATAATAATTTTACTGTACTGAGCGATGAATTTTGGAAAGATACAGAGCTAAGACTCATACAAAGACATAAAGTTTCTTAATGCAAATACTACACAACGATGATAATATTCGTGATATAATTTTTAAAGGTCATACCATGACTTATTTAATAGATAAAAGCTAGATAGTTATTTTAGGTATTCTAAAATATAAAAAATACTTTTAAAAAAGTCAAGAACTTTAATCCGCATGTAACACTTTTCACTTGTGTAAATCCTACACATAAAACAGTCACTTAATCACATTTTTCAATAAAAATTTAAGAAAACAAAATTTAATTTGATACAATGACAAGAACTTGTTAAAACAAAACGCCAATTCAAGTAGCAAATCCAGCCCTGACATTAAAAGGTAAAAGTATGCGTCAAAATACCACTCTTAAAGAGAGAGTAAACACGGTTACTTCAACCTATTTAGATGCTTGTTATCCGTTTTATAAATTTTTAAATCTATCGCTCCACCGTGAATGTATTATATTCTCAAGAATTACACATATTAGCGGCTAGCTGAGGTAAATATACGAAAGCTTTTGAATAAAACTAATTTTAAAGAGGTTAAAAATGTCAACAAAAGAAGAAAATTATACAGGTTTAAAAGAAGAGAAATGTGAAGAATGTAGTGAAAAAGATGAGGAATGTAATTTTTGCGACAAAACAGGTAAAATTGAAATGATAACTTCTGTTACAGGTTTTTTGAAAAAACTCTCAGCTAAATCTTCAGCAAAGATGTTTTATAGAGGGGAGAAAAACTTTATTGGAAGAGAAATAAAACCATTAATTGCCCGTAAACAAAAAGGTAGTAATGATACCATAATCACTTACGAACATAAAATGTTTAGAGAAATTATCAGCAAATGTCCAGAAGATTTTCAAGATATAAATTCTACTTTTGAACGCCTTGTAAAAATGCAACACTATTCCCTACCAACCAGACTTTTGGATATTACATCAAACGCTCTAGTGGCACTTTACTTTGCTTGCAAAGAATCAAGCAATAAAGGAATTGTTTATGTTTTTGAGATTAAACAAGACAAAATAAAGTTTTTTGACAGCGACACTGTATGTATATTATCAAACCTTGCTAAAATAAACAAATCTCTGTCTGATGACGAAGTGAAGAAGCAACTACTCTACCAAATTCGACAAGAAAAATTTTCTTTCAAAGATAAAATTAATCCTAATGATTTATTTTCTATTCAATGTGTAATACCAAAGCTAGAAAATAGAAGAATTAAAGCACAAAGTGGGGCATTTTTTCTTTTTGGTATGGATAAGTATAACCCAAATAATGCAGTTCCTGATATTAAAAAATTCGAATATATAACTATTACAAAGATTATTGTTGATGTTAACAGCAAAAAACAAATTATTGAAGAGCTAGAAAAATTCAATATTAATGAGGCAACATTATTTCCAGAGATGGAAAATATGTCAAAATATATTGAAAAAACATATATTAATGCTATTAATGAAACTCGCAATAATACAAAAAATAAATTCGATGCAATAGAAAATAAGTTTTTAAATCCAAAAGAAAATGAATTCCCTATTCAAAATGGAACTCGTAAAAGATCTTGTCCTACAAACAAAGACAAAGAACATTATTGTGAATTCATTATTTTTGAAGAGTTTACAGAAAAACAAGAAGTAAAAAATATGTTTAAATTTCCAGAATTTGTAAGTGAAAATGATAGAAAAGAGTTTATACGACTACTATTCAATAGTCTTTCTTTGTCGTTGAAAGAAAAAGAAAGAGTATTGAATCAGTCAAATAGTTTAAATCAATTTCAAGTATGTGCTTTAATAGATGTTTGGTATGAAGAAAATATTAAATTTCAATCATTGGTAAAAGAACATCCAAACGATATTGCAAAACTTTTTTTTAATACTCTATCAGAGTGGTACAAACTTATCTACAATAACGATGATTTTATTCATTACTTCATTAATAAAATCTCTGAATGTACTGTTTATCCTCAAGACAGTATTGCACCTGCATTTTATGCTTATTTCTTTGAAAAAGTGATAGAGGAAGAAAAAAGTTCTCTTGAAGATTTCAAAAAAATCTTTGAATTTATAAAGTCGAAAGTTAAAAATGAACCTATGCTTCTTGCACTACTTAAGCACTATAAAAAAAGTGAAAAGATTGTGGAACTACTTAATTTATTTTTGTCTGAGAAAGAAAATGATATTCAAAAAGATAAATACAAAAAATACTATAAATATATAGGAATATTTCACTCAGCTCAGAAGAACTATAAAAAAGCATTTTATTATTTTGACAAAATTAAAGATGACGAGTGTTTGATGGATTATGTAGAAGTTGCACTACTGGCTGAAGAAATAAATGAAGCAAAACAATATTTAAATGAAAAACAAAATTTTTGTAAAAAAGAAGACGATGATTATTACATAGTGTTTGACCTACTAGAAGTTATTATAGATTTAATAGAAGGACGAAAAAGTATTGAAGAAATTTCAAAAACAACAAAAACCAACTGGAGAAGAATTGAAAATTTTCAACCTAACCTTAGTTGGAGTACTACAGAAATTAATGCGATTATCAAACAAAAAGAATTGACAGAAAAAGTAAAACAATGCGAAGGCATGCAGGAAATAATCAATAAAATAGCACAAGGAACATCAAAATGACAACTAAACTTTCAAAAATCTCAATATCTCTCATCGCTTCGGCGGTGTTAGTAGGCAATGCCTTTACTCTTGCCCCTGCGATTGTAAATTTTAAATATTAAGGATTTTGTATGCACAAATTATTATTTACATTCGTACTAATGAGTACATTTTTATATTCGATAGAAATACCGCTTAATGACTCTTTATTACAAAAAGTGGAACAAAAACTCAAAGAAAATAGTACAAACTATACACAGTATGGTTTTAGCGAAGATGAAAAAAAAGAGTATTATAAGCTAGTGGTTTATATGGATGATGCAGATTACCGTATGAAAAACGGTTTACAAATAACATCTGATGATGCAAAAATTGTCGGTGAAGCTTCTAAACAGCTTATTGAGCTAGATACAAAATTGTACAAAGCTACCAAAGCTGAAAAGAAAACTCGTTGGAGTCTATTTGACTATATCAAAAATGAGCCAAATAATATTGAAAAAATCAAACAGCTTATTAAAGATGGAGCTAATGTCAATGTGCAAGATGAGGAAGGCTACACTCCACTATATTATGCAGTTGTTCACAATCATGATGAAATTATAAAGATTTTAGTAAAAGCAAAAGCAAATCCAAATATAGAAAATAATGATGGGTACAATGTTTTATTCCAAGCATTATATGAAAAAAAATATGAACTTTTACAATATTTACTCGAAAATAGTGGAAATATAAATCATAGGTATGAAAAGTTGTATCAGTATTGGATTCAAAAAAAAAGAAATCATCCTAGTCAAAACTATACGCTATTGCATAGAATTACATCGTCAACAAATGACCCTAAATTTATTAAGATTCTTATAAAAGCTGGAGCTGATGTCAATATCAAAGCACCCGATAATTTAACTGCATTGTATTACTGTGCTGATGAGTTATCGGCTACAGATAGAAAAACGAAAGAATTGGATAGCTTAGAAAAAACTGTTGGTAAGCTTTCTAGTGTGTTAGGAATAAAGCAAGAAGAAAGTAAAGAAAATGATAAAAAATTAGCATATAGCAGATATCCGACTTATGATTCAGTCAAACTCTTATTAGATGCAGGGGCTAAAATGGATAAAAGTGATTCGTATTTAAAAAATACCGATGACCCAAAAACTATTAAACTGCTGATAGCCAAGGGTGCTAATATTGAAGTACATAGCAGCTATGGTGGACGAACAAACATATATAATCAGATAAATAATGGACATTATAATGCTGTCAAAACATTAATAGAAGCAGGTGCTAATCTCAAGCATAAAGATAAAGATGAGAATACCCCTTTAATGTATTGTGAAAAATATGATAATGATAAAAAAATATGCCAATTGATACGAGATGCGATGAATAAACAAAATGGTAGATAATATGGGATTTTTAATTTATAGTTTTGCTATTTTTGCATTACTTGTAGGTGTCATAATATTAATACCAACTTTAAGTAAAGCACACAATAACGAGGAAGAAAGCTATCGTTTACAAGTAAGACAATTATATTTTGTAAGCGGCATGGTTGGAGTGCTAGGACTGATTTTTCTCGAGGCAATGGGAATGTATTATTTTGAGAATAATATGAATATTACTGATAATGCAGGAAAAAATATTTTTGAAGCTTGCTTGAAAACTATACCACCGCTTATAACTTTAGTACTTGGGTATTATTTTGGTAAAAAGAGTTCCTAAAGAGAACTGTATGCTCATTGGTAATTATGCTATTGCAAATCAAACAGATTATTTATCTAACTCAATGGCTCAAAACAAGATACTAAAGAGGACTGTAATAGCATCTTAATAATGGAAGATGTATTAACAGCTATGATAAGTGGTAATTTATACAAGGCTACTTGAGAAAACGAAGAGTCTTACAGTGCTATGGGCAGTGTAAAAATAGGGTTTTAAAAAATAGTAGCCTTTATAGTATATGAACTTTGAGGCTTTAAAACCTTTCTATCATCAAACGCATTAGCCGACTCTATGCAGAGCATATGCTCGTAAGCATTCTTGTTCATAGCGCTCATTCTTGAAGTTTTTTCTATCCATGGATTCCAAACAACTACGGAAGATGAACCGCTGTTTTTTATATGAATCTCTCTATTTTCATCTCTCAAAATAATTTCATCAGTAACCTCTTGATAAACTCTGTCAACCTCTTTGTTAAAAGTTATATCGCCATCTTGTATCTCGTTTTTCCATGTCAGGGCATCTAAATAAGGCTTTTTATCCAAACCTTTGATAACTACATGCGAGATATGCGAAACTTTAAAATAGGTGTGAAGAGCTTGCGTCAAGACAAAACTCTCACAATCAATATTTGTAGTTTTTAGCTCCATACTCAGCTTATCCGAGATAGTTACATACAGCTCAAGCTCAAATTTATACCGCCACATTTTAAGCGTTTGACTGCCGTGAGTAAGCCTAAATATCAAAGATGAGCTTTTTTCATCAGACTCATCGCTGCTTACAAGCTCCCACATGGAGACTCTTGCAAAACCGTGTTGCGGCAGATCTCTGTTTTCGTTAAAACCAAACCACGGCCAGCAGATGGGAACTCCGCCACGGATTGCTTTGCCGTATTCAAAATCACTCACTTCACTTAGCCAAAGTATCTGCTCTTCATCCGCTCTTTTATAGTGAAAAATATGTGCACCCTGAAGAGCGATTTTTGCCTCTGCGGCAGAATTTTTTATCTCTATATATTCAAATCCGTTAGCCAATTTTTTATGAACAATCATTCACTTCTCCATGATGAGATTTTATGTCCTTTGATAGCGTAAAAAAGTATAAAAGCATAGCAAACTATGCCGATAAGGTAGGTTGATTGCATATCACCGCTTGTTTGAGCGATTTTACCGAAGAGTAGCGGAAGTATCGCGCCTCCGGCTATCGCCATAATCAAAAGTGCGCTTCCCTTAGCCGTATGTCTGCCTAAACCCTCAAGTGCCAGAGGCCAGATTGTCGGCCAAACAAGAGCATTTGCAAATCCTAAAAGTGCAACAAATGTTATGCTGTCGGGAATGGTTCTAACTCCGCTGTAGCCCCATAATATCTCGCTGATTGTGTTGCTTTGCGTAGATGAAATTGCGACACCCACTAAAAATAGTGCCCCAAGTATTGCCGAGCCTAGAAGTGCATTCTCCTGCGAGAGATATTTCGGTATGAAAAAAACGCCGACAAGATATCCAAAAACCATAAAACTCATAGTAAAAGATGTCAAAGAGGTGTAATTTTCTACACCCAAACTTTGTCCGTAAAGCCCGATAGTATCTCCGGCAATCACCTCAATACCGACATAAAAAAAGAGTGCGGCTGCACCAAAAACAACACGTGGAAACTCAAATATGCTCTTTTGTTCAACCTCATCATCTTGAGCAAACTCAAGCTCAGGAAGTGAAGAAAACTTTACAAGTACAATCAAGCCGCTCAAAACTGCCGCCATAATTATGTATGGAGTTATTAGTTTTGAAGCCAAAACCTCTTTTGCCTCGCTTGTCAGATCTTCCAAAGAGCCGATACCCGAGAGTATAAAAGCGCTGAAAAGCAAAGGAGCGACAACTCCCGCACCTTTATTTATAAGCCCCATTATGCTTATGCGCATAGCCGCGCTCTTGATATCTCCTATGCAGACTATGTATGGATTTGATGCACTCTGAAGTACCGTAAGCCCTGTTCCAAGCGTAAAAAGTGCAACAAGAAAGAGTATAAAATTTGCACTTTGTGCGGCAGGGATAAATATAAGGCTTCCTACAGCCATGATTGCCAAACCTAAAGCCATACCATTTTTATAGCCTGTTTTCTCTAACAGATAAGCCATCGGCAGAGCCATAACGGTATAAGCGATATAAAAAGCAAAAGTGACAAAGAGCGCTTGAAACTCGTTAAGGTCGCAGATGACTTTTAAAAAGGGGATTAGTGAGCCGTTTAGCCATGTAACAAACCCGAAAATGAAAAACAGAACTCCTATAATAATCATAGGGGAAATCGTAGATCTACTTTGCACTTCTTAGGCTCTTTAAATATTTTGCGACACCGTCTTCATCGTTTGTATGAGGCAGGACAATGTTTGCCAGTTTTTTTACGCCCTCTTGCGCATTTGCAACTGCAACTGAAGTTCCCGCAAGCTCAAACATACCGACATCGTTAAAATTATCCCCAAAAACTGTTAGTTTAGAAAGGTCAAAACCGACATATTCGCTTACGCTTTTTATACCGTGGGATTTATCCGCGTCTTTATGCAAAATCGTCAAAAAATAGCAGCCGACATAAGCTTCAGGCGCTAAGATATATTTTAAAGAATCTCCAAAAATTTTCTCTACTTGAATGGCAAGCTCTCGCAATAGAACCTCATCTCCAAAATAAACGATTTTAAAATTATCGTCCATACCTCTAATATCTTTGCACTCTTTTAAGTTATCGTCACCTTTATATTTTGCAAGAACATTTTTTTGATGTTCATTTAGAATATTTGAGTATAAAAACGCTTCATTGAGATCTCTGTCTGCAAGTGCCAAAACAAACGGAAAAATACCAAACTTTGCACCCTCATAAATAATACTGTCCGCTATGGCTTTATCTATAAATTTTGTACCGATTATCTTCTTGTCAATAGTGGCGATCAATGCACCGTCAAGAAGTATCATCGGAGCATTAATCTCTATGCCTTTTAAAAACTGCTCGCTCTTTTTGTATGTTCTAGCCGTTGCGATACTTACTGTCGACTGAGCCGCCATGCTATTCCAGATCTCTTTGCTAAACTCACTTAGGGAGAGATCAGTCCTTAAAAAAGTGTGATCCAAATCAGTAATATATATTTTTTTCATTTTATTAATATCTTAATTTGCATGTAACCATCTTATCGACAAGCAAACGCCCCACTTCAAGCTTATCATCAACTATAGAAGTTATAGCCAAATCTTTTAGGTTCTCTTTATCTTCAAGTGTTGAGACTTTTACTATAAGATTTATATCTTTTGTATGTTTTAAAATAGCCTCACAAATCGCTCTTTTTTTCTCTATGTTATCAAGCGTTACTATTACAGCCGCAGCACTTTCGGCATGGAGTGCTTCAAGCAGAGGTAGTTTTGACATATCCCCAAGATATGCCTCTTTTCCCTGTGCCAATGCTTCTTGAACATGTTTTGGATTATTATCTATAATGACATAATGTGCATCAATTTTATCAAGATTTTGTGCCACAAATTTACCTGTAATGCTGTAACCGCATAAAATAACATGATCTCGTCTTGAGATAAAAGCGTCGATATTTAGTCCAAGATATTGATGATGGCTCACAAAACTTACAAAAGCATTGATTTTTGAGATAAAAAACGGCGTCACAATCATAGAGAAGACAACTACAAGAACAAAAAGCGACTCCAACTCCTCTTTCAAAAGTCCTCCCATACTCGCAACAGCAAAGATTACAAATGAAAACTCTCCAACCTGAGATAGAGCAAGTGCAGTTTTAAGAGAAAGTACATGCGATGATGAGAGGCGAAGTACAAAATAGGTTACAAAAGTTTTTAAAATAAAAATAAGAAGAAAGATAGCTATAATTATTCCTATATTATTCATAAAAAAGAGGATATCTATCTTCATTCCTACAACTATAAAAAATGTACCTAGAAGTATGTCTTTAAAAGGCGCGATGTCCGCTTCTACTTTATGGTGATACTTTGTTTCGGCAATAATCATACCTGCGATAAAAGCTCCAAGAGAGTAAGTAAATCCCATAAATGAAGCCAAAAGTGCCGCACTCACAACTATAAACAAAACAGAACCCATAAAAAGTTCATCCACTTCGCTTGATGCCGAGAAGTGTAAAAGCCAAGTCATAACTTTCTTGCCGATGATAAACATAAGCCCTATAATTAAAACAGCACTTATAAAAGTTTCTCTTATGATTACACCGACCGACTCTCCGCCTGCGTTTGTCAAAAATCCCAAGAGGATAAGGATTGGAATAACCGCTATGTCTTGAAAAATAAGTATTCCCGTTGCACGCTGACCATAAGGATTGTTAATCTCCTTTGATGTTTTTAAATAACTTAAGACGACTGCAGTAGAAGATAGAGCAAACGCCAAAGATAAAATAAGTGCCGGTGTTGACTTCATTGAAAAAAGGTAGTGGCTTACAGCATAAACAATTAAAGCGGTAAATCCTACTTGCAAAAATCCGTTTAAGAAAATCTCTTTTCTCATGCTGTTCATCTTAGCCAACGAGATCTCAAGTCCGATTGTGAACATCAAAAACACTATGCCGAACTCCGCAATATGCTCTAACGTCTTCGAGTCGTTCATGTACCTTAAATCAAAAGCATAAACCATAATAGTTCCGGTAAGTATGTAACCTATAATCTGCGATACTCCCAATCGTTTAAAAAAAAGGTTGAGCACAGTCGAGAGACCTAATGCAACGACTATGTATAAAAGTGCAAAATCCATATAAATCTTTCTTATTAAACTATCTGTTATTTTAGCAAAATATTCTTATAACTTGCCATTTTTAAGCGTGCGGGTCTGCCTAATTTTAAGAGATACTATACTATAATCACGGCTTTAATTGACATTTTGGAGCTATTTTATGACTAAATATATCTTTGTTACCGGTGGTGTTTTAAGTTCTCTTGGAAAAGGGATAACAGCGGCTAGTATTGGCACTTTGCTTAAACACTCAGGCATACAAGTCGGTATGTTGAAGATAGATCCGTACATAAATGTCGATCCGGGAACTATGAGTCCTTTAGAACACGGTGAAGTCTTCGTTACAAAAGACGGGGCGGAAACGGATCTTGATATCGGAAACTATGAGAGATTTTTAGACACTTCCTACTTAAAATCAAGCAACTTTACGACAGGTCAAGTCTACTCAAGCGTAATTGAGAGAGAACGGGCAGGTGGATATTTGGGACAAACGATTCAAGTTATCCCGCATATTGTCGGAGAGATCGTTAAACGTATAAAAGAGGCCGGAGAGGGTCATGAGATCCTCATAGTTGAGCTTGGCGGAACCGTCGGCGATATCGAAGGTTTACCATTTATGGAGGCGATTCGTCAGATGAAACATGATGATGAAGTGGAGGGAACATTTTTTGTACATGTTACTCTTATTCCATTCATCAAAGCTGCAGGCGAATTAAAAAGCAAACCGACACAGCACTCAGTTCAGGAGCTTCGCCGCATCGGCATAACTCCTCAGATGATAATCGCCAGAAGTGAAAATGCTCTTCCAAAAACTTTCAAGAAAAAACTTGCAATGAGTTGTGATGTAAGCGGCGACAGCGTTATCGAGGCACTTGATGCGGCAAGCATTTATGATATCCCAATGTCGTTTTTAAGACAAAATATCTTAAAACCCATATCAAAAGAGCTTGGTTTGGGTGAACTTAATCCTGATATGGAAAAATGGGACTCTTTGGTTAAGAAGATTGTACAGCCTAAGAACCGTATCGTCCTTGGTTTTGTCGGAAAATATCTTGAACTTAAAGAAGCATATAAGTCATTAACCGAGGCTTTGATTCATGCAGGCGCTCACCTTGATACCAGAGTTGAGATTCACTGGGTTGACAGTGAAGAAGTTGAGGCAAGAAGTGCTGAAGCGCTGCTAAGCGATTGTGACTCTATTTTAGTCGCAGGCGGATTTGGAAGTCGTGGCGTTGAGGGCAAAATCAAAGCTATTGAGTATGCGAGAGTAAACAAGATCCCATATCTTGGCATCTGTCTTGGCATGCAGCTCACACTCGTGGAGTTTGCCAGAAATGTACTCGGTTTTGAAGGTGCAAACTCTGTTGAGTTTGATGAAAACACGCCTTATCCGATGATTTATCTTATAGACAACTTCTTAGATCAAAGCGGAAACACGCAGCTTCGCACCCATAAATCCCCAATGGGCGGAACTCTTAGACTCGGAGAATATCCATGTGATACGCTAGAAGGCTCGATTATCCGCAAAGCTTACGGCGGAGCGAAAACGATATATGAGAGACATCGCCATAGATATGAAGCAAATCCTACATATCGCAAACAGCTAGAAGATGCCGGTATGATAGTTACGGGTGAATCAAATGGTCTCATAGAAGCTGTTGAGATAAAAGATCATCCATGGTTTTTAGGTGTTCAGTTTCATCCTGAATTTACATCAAGACTTCAAAGTCCAAACCCTTCAATACTTGCATTTGTAACAGCGACTCTTAATATTTCTCAAAAAGAGTAGCACACAACTCGGTATGCGAAATTTTAATAATCTCCCTACTTTAAGCAAATCAACTCTTTTTGAGTTGCTTAGCCAAAGATTTGACACTCAAGAGAAGAAACTCTCACAGATTCCGGATCCTGCACTCCTTCATGATGCGCCAAAAGCCGCTAGAAAAATAGCTTCTTTCATAAGAGAGAAAAAAAAGATAACGATTGTGGGAGATTATGATGTAGACGGCATTAGTGCGACCGCTATTATGATTGATTTTTTTAGACAAATCCCATACCCCATCGACGCAATCATTCCAAACCGCTTTAGTGACGGATACGGTGTCAGTCCAAACATATTAAAAAGAGTAGATGCAGATCTCATCATAACCGTCGATAACGGCATAAGTGCCGTAGAAGCAGCCGAAATCTGCAAGCAAAGAGGGATTGAGCTTATTATTACGGATCACCACACGCCTCCTGAAATTCTGCCGCTTGCTTATGCAATCGTCAACCCAAAACTCTCTGAATGCAACTATCCGTTTGAAGATATATGCGGTGCTCAGGTCGCTTGGCTTCTGCTTGGTCTTCTGAAAAAAGAGTTAAACCTCCCTATCGACATGAAAGGGTTTTTAGATATTTTAACTATCGCAATCATTGCCGACATTATGCCGCTCAAAGATATAAATAGAACGCTTGTAAAAGAGGGGTTAAAAGCTATTGCCGCTTCACAAAGACCCTCATCTGTAATCATCCGAGACTTCTTAAACAAAAAATCCATATCATCTGAAGATATAGCATTCCAAATAGCGCCTCGCATAAACTCGGCCGGAAGACTTGAAGATGCAAGCATCGCTTTGGAATTTTTAACCGCAACGACAACAAATCAGGCTTATAGGCAATTTGAAAAGCTAAACTCTCTAAATGAGCAAAGACGTGAAATGGAAGCAGAGATAACGAGAGAGGCGATTGACGTAGTAAAAAATCAAGGCGAACTTCCAAATGTTATAGTTGTCGCAGGTAAAGATTGGCATGAGGGAGTTGTGGGAATTATCGCTTCGAGGTTGGTTGAGCATTTTGAGAGACCCGCAATTGTGCTTAGCATAAACAACCAAGTTGCGAAGGGAAGTGCCAGAAGTTTGGGAAATATTGATATTTTTAAACTTATACAGGATAATAAATGCTACTTAACTAAGTTCGGCGGACATAAAATGGCAGCAGGGCTTACGTTGGAGGAGCATAGTATAAAACTATTTAGAGATGCTATAAACTTGTCTGCTTCACGATTTGATTCTGATGATTTTATACCTCTTGAAGATGTTATAGGAATATTGCCTAGTTCACAGATAGATTTTGAGCTTTTAGAAATTCTTGAGAGCTTTGAACCATATGGAGAGGCAAATTCTCGTCCTCTTTTTCTTACAAAAGATGCAAAAATCATAAAGATAGATACATTCGGGAGAGACAGATCCCACTCTAAAATCGTCGTTGAAGATCTCCAAGATAATAAAAAAGAGATAGAATTTATCCTTTTTAAAAATATTTTAGAAATGCCTGATGATCAAATGCTTACATGTAGCTACAGAGCTATAAAAAACGAATTTAACTTAAAAATATCTGTGCAACTTATTATAAATAAAATTTATTAAACTTCCTTTATTTTTTTGTTACCGTAGTACATTTATTCACTTTAAAGAAATTATCTTTAAAAAAATCAAGATTTAAAACTATACTTAAGCTTCAAACTTGTAGAATTGATAATATTATCACATAAAGGGATTAACATGAAGAGAATCGTTACATTATCGGCTATCGCTTTTTTAAGCACGGCAGCGTTTGCAAATGCTGATGTTCAAAAACAGATAGATGAATTAAACAAGAAGATAGAGCAGTTGCAAAACAGCGATAAAAAACAAGATACAAAGATATCTACTGTAAACGCACTTGCTGCGCAGGATAATATTAAGTTTGATGTAGACTTTAGAACAGCATACGACAACTTAAGATATAAAACTGTAAATGGAAACACATATACAAACGATGCTCTCTATTCAAACCGTTTATGGTTAGGTATGGGTTATGCTCCTACTGAGAGTATGCTATTTAGAGGACAATTGGCATACCACAAAGCTTTTGGTGCAAGTTATGGACAAAGAGGAACAGGTTTTGGCTTTGATACTTTTGACTGGGTATCAAGTGAAACACTTGCAGATGATAAGCTAAGAGTAAGAGAAGCATACTGGTTGTGGAATTTTAGAACAGGTACTATCGGTTGGGCAGCAAGTGTTGGTCGTCGTCCATCAACAAATGGGTTCTTAAGCAACCTAAGAGAAGATGATGCAAAAGCAAAATCTCCTATGGGTCATGTTATAAATATGGAATTTGACGGTGCATCAGTAACTATGAAACTAGATCACTATGTACAAGGTATGTATGCTAAACTATGTCTTGGTCGCGGATTAACAAATGCTGCCGGTTGGGCAAGTGAAGCGACAGCGGCACTCGGCGCTCCTATGGGTGGCTCAAATCAACCAAATTTTACTAAAGTTGACGGTGAACTTGACACTGTTGATATGGCAGGATTCATATTTGTGCCATACGATGATGGGCAATACTCTGTTGAAACTACATGGTACAGAGGACTTAATGTTCCAGGTATGTATGCTACTTCAATTAATGGTGCAACAGGACAACCGACTGCATACGAGATGTTAAACGGCGGAGATATGGACGGAATGGCTATATCATTTAAAGTTGACGGCGTTGGTGATGGAATCAATGATTTCTTGGATGAAACAACCCTGTTTGCTTCAGCTGCAATGTCAAAATCTCACCCTAACATAAATATCACAAGAAGTGTAGATATGAGTTCTATGGGCATGGGAACTATTAATATGGTAGAAAACAGTATGCTAGGAAGTAATGAGTCTGAGACTGGTCATTCTATCTGGTTGGGTGCTGTAATGCCAAACTTGACAGGCGGTAAATTTGGACTAGAGTATAACCACGGTTCAAAATACTGGAGACCGTTTACTTACGGTGAAGATACGATGATAGGATCTAAGCTTGCAGCTCGCGGTAATGCATATGAGGCTTACTGGTCTCAGCCAATCATCAAAGATGTATTCTCTATGCAACTGAGATATACATATTTAGATTATGAGTATACTGGTTCAAACGGTTTCTTCGGTGACGGCGGAACTCCGATGAGTATGTCTGAAGCAAAAGCGATGGGAATGGATCCTGTTGAAACTGCACAAGATGTTCGTCTATATTTTAGATACAGATACTAAAAAATTAAAGAGCTTCTTTTAGCTCTTTAATAAACTCTCCCTTTCTTTTATAAAATCTCCAAATTAAACTTCTTAAAAATAAGTTCAAAACTTCTAACTATATATAGTTAACACTCAGCAACAAATATAATAAAATAATAAATTTTTAATCATCACTTTAACTTATTATAAATAAAACATATAATTATTCAATAAATTTTTAGATCAATAAATTGATACATAAACAGAAAATTAGAGATTAAACTTGCTAAAACAGTGATATTTAAAACTCTCTTAAGCCTCAAGGCTGTAGAATTGATAACTTTATCACAAAAAAAGGAAAATAGATGAAAAAGAACAAAATCTTAGAAGAGATTTTAAATGAAGTTGACAAGCATCCGGAGATTATGTCTCGTCGTGAGGCTCTAAAATATTTAACAATGTCTCCATTAGCAGCGTCTGTACTTGCAAGTGCAACTGTTGGAACAACTGCTGTTAGTGCATCAAGCAATGTTAAAGGTAAAATAGTAATCGTTGGTGGTGGTTTAGCTGGTATGAGTACAGCTGCACTTATCAATAACACTATATCAAATGCAGATATCACTGTAATTGAGCCGGATCCTACTTCTGTATCATATCAACCGGGACAAACTCTTGTTGCTGCTGGTGTTTGGGATAAAGAAAACATTATCTACAAAAGAGATGATTTCGTTCCAAGCGGCGTAAAACTTATCAAAGGAAGCGTAACTGCTTTTGATCCGGATAACAACAAAGTAACAGTTGATGGAAAAGAAGAAGTTTCTTATGATCAGTTAATCGTTGCTACTGGACTTATGTTAAACTATGGCGGAATCAAAGGTTTAGAAGGAGTTATCACTTCTTCAGGTGCTGATAACGCTGTTGTAAGACAAAAAGTCGGTAAAAACGGCACTCACTCAATCTACTTCCGTGACGGTGCAGCGGATACTTGGAAAGGTATCCAAGAATTAGTTGCTCAAGCTAAAGCACATAAAGGTCCAGAAAAACTAAAAGCTTTATATACTATGCCTGCAACTGCTATCAAGTGTGGTGGTGCTCCAATGAAAATTATGTATCTTACGCATGCTCACTTAGAAAAAGCTGGTGTTGCGGATAAAGTTGAGTTAACTTTCAACACAAACGGTGGAGCACTTTTCGGTATTAAAGAGTATGCAGCTGTAATCACTAAGCAATTTGAAAAAAGAGGCTTTAAGTGGAACTTCTCTCATAACCTAGTTGAAATTGATACTGCAGCTAAAGTTGCGACTTTTGATAAATTCTGGAAAGAAAAAGGTGAGTTTGACGAAGATTTAGATGAGTATGTAATGGTAACAAAACATGAGTATATACCAGTTAAATATGATTTTATCCATGTAACACCTCCAATGAAAGCTCCTGATGAAGTTGCAAAATCTGCAATCGGTTCTGCTCAAGGATGGGTACCTGTTGAAAAAGAGACTCTTCAACACGTTAAATACAAAAATGTATGGTGTTTAGGAGACGTTGCGGCACTTCCAATGGGTAAAACAGGCGGTTCTGCTCGTAAAGAGTACAGAGTGTTAGTTGAAAATATGGTAGCTTCAATGGAAGGCAAAACTACTCTGCCTGCTAAATATGGCGGATACACTGTTTGTCCACTTATCACAGGTCTTGGAACTGTTATGCTTGCTGAATTTGACTGGAGTGCAAAACCTACACCTTCATTCCCACTTGACCCAACACAAGAAAGATGGATTTGGTGGTTGCTAAAAGTTTATGCTCTTAAACCAATGACTATGTACGGTATGCTTGCTGGTAAAGCGTAATTTATAGACTAGATTCTGGGGTTAACTTCAGAATGATAAAAATAAGTCATCCTGAACTTTGTTCAGGATCTAGTTTAGCAATTTCCTCAAAAATTCTACGATAAACTTAAAATCTGTAAACCTTAATTTCATTATATTTTTTCTATGTTTTGTACCAATTGTTACATCTTGTAATAAATAATATATATTAATTTTATAATATATATTAATTTTATTTTTTATGAGCTAGAATAACGCAATTCAAAAGGAGATATTATGAATAAAATCGTAAAAGTTGCATTAAGTGCAGCATTAATATTAAGTGTTGGTGCAGTAACTGCGAGTGCAGATGCTGATAAAGGTTTAAAACTTTACTCTAAAAAGTTAAAAGATGCTTGTGGAATATCAGGTGCGGCAATGGCTGGAAAACACACTCAGGCTCAGTGGGAAGAGATTAACAAAGGCGGCAATCTTGCAAAAGAGATTAAAACTATTTGTCCAAAAGCAGATGATGCAGATTTAAATGATAAAACTCTTCCTCATTTATATGACTTCTTCCACAAATTTGGAAGCGACAGCGGGAATGTTCCTTCTTGCTAATTAGCTTTTAATTTTACTCCTTGCAAGTTTGCTTGGAGTAAAACTCTTCACTACTTTTTATTTTATATTTTCACTCTCATTTTTAACTTTTTCTTATACTGCACACTTGTAAAATTAACCCTATATCAAGTATAATAGCCTCCGCTATAAATCAAATAATAACAGGAGACAAAATGAAAAAAGCTGTGCTTTTGACTTCAGCTGCTATGATATTTTCATTATCGCTTAGTGCCCTTACATTAGGAAAGCTTGGTGATTTTAAATTTGAAAAAGCAAACGACAATGTTTACATAATGCACGGACCTGAAAAGGAGCCAAGCAAAGAAAACGAGGGTTTTATGAACAACCCGGCAATAATAGAGAGTAAAAATGGTCTTATCATAATTGATCCGGGCGGAAATTATAATGTTGGTAAAAAGATACTTGCAGAAGTTGAAAAAGTAAGTAAAAAACCTGTTATTGCGATTTTCAATACGCACAAACACGGGGATCACTGGTTCGCAAATAAAAGCTTTCAAGAGAAATATCCAAATGTGCCTATTTATGCACTCAACTATATGATAGAGCAAGTTAAAGACAACTCTGCCGAAACTTGGTATGGCATACTTGATAGAATGACTGGAAATTTAAATGGCACGAAACCTTTTGCTTTTCCTACAAAAGGGCTAGAAAGCAGACAAACCGTAGTCGTAGATGGACAAACTTTTATCATGCGTCACTATGCGCGCGGGCATACCGATACTGATATACTTATAGAACATACAAACTCAAACACTCTATTTATTGGAGATAATCTTATCATAAACCGTTTTGGTGCATTTGATGAGTCATCTAGCATACATGAAAATATTGCTCTTTTAGAGAAGATAAAAAAGCAAGAAGACGGATTTAAAAAATATAAACTTTATGTTCCGGGTCACGGTCGCTCAAGCAGCAGTATTGAAAAGACAATAGATCCTTTTTTAAACTACATGAAAATAATTGTAGCAGGAGCACAAAAGGCATATAAAGACGGGATTGAAAGTTACGAGATAAAACCTGAAGTTGATAAGCAGCTAAAAGCTTACCATAAATGGGACGCTTACGAAGGTCAGATGGGTAAACATCTCATGAAAGCGTATGAAGAAGTGGAAGCACTGGATATATAAAATCTTTGAGCCATTTCTTATGGCTCAAAATCTACTTTACAACTTTCAGTTCAAATACCTCTCTTTTTATTTATAATGCCGCATGTTTAAAATATATGAGTGCCAAAACGCAAAATCCAATATCATTGAACTTAAGGTTTTAAGCGATTCGCTTGTAGCTTATTGCACCGAATCTCATGGAGTGGAAATATTTGATTTCAATAGTTGCAAAATTAAAAAAACTTATTGCCTTAACCCGCCAACGAATATATGTTCATTTAGCCCAAATTTAAAGCTTTTCGCATTTATAAACAATCAACTCTTGTGCGTGTCAGATATAGAATCTAATGAACTTATTTACACTGCTGAAGTGCATGATGAAGAGATAGTAATTATAAGTTTTGATCTCTCTTCAAGCTATATAATTGCGGGAACAAAACAGGGCAAAGTACTTCAATATAAAATAAACTCTTCGTCCCACCTATTTAAACTCTACACTTTTGCATGCGACAGATTTGATTCTAAAAACAACAATATAGAGAATTTCATAACTGCTTTTGCTTTTTATGAGAAAAAATTTGCATGCAGCAGTTATGACGGTGCGATATTTGTTATGGATCTCCTGACAAAAACAAACAAAAATCTAATCAGTTCCAATAAGGCTCGTATCACTGCTCTGTGTTTTTTAGATGAGAACACTCTTTTATCCGCTAATGATAATGGAAAAGTTGATATTTTTTCACTTAATAGAGAAAATAGTTTTAGAAGCATAGCAACACCGATACTTGACATAAAACAGATTATTATAATGCCGAATCCAAACTACATTATGATAAGCGGCAACTCAAATGTAACCACAATTATTGATATAAAAAACTTTAAAATTGCCCATAGTAAGTACATAAAGTTTCATGCAGAGATAAATAAGATTGCTTTGCTAAATAATAACTCTCTCCTTGTGGCACTTCGCAATAACAAAATTTTACATGTAGAACTTCCTGGAATTACGACATTAAAATCACTTATACTTCATAACTCTTTCGAGAAAGCTTTTGAGCTTATAGAAAAAGAGCCTATGCTGCAAGGCTCGCAAGAACACAAAAAACTAGAGGAGATGTTTCAAAATAGCTATGAAGATGCGCTAAAAGCACTTATCGATCAAAAAAATATCTTAGCTATGCAAATTCTAGATGCCTACAAAGATATAAAATGCAAGCAGGCAATAATCAGAGATCTCTATCATGCGTTTAAATACTATCCCCGATTTCAAGAGCTTTTTTTAGAAAAAAAGTATACTCTAGCCTATGTCATAAGCTTTAAATTTGAGCCGCTTAAAAAAACTCCAGAATATAAAAAAATGGAAGACATTTTCAAACTTGTGTTCTTAAATGCACAAAGACATGTGATGCAAAACAATCTCTCCAGAGCAAAAGATTTGCTGAGTGAATATAGCACGGTAGCCACAAAAAAGCCGCTTATCAAACTTCTCCTTACGCAAAACAGAGAGTTTGTTGATCTCTTAAAAGCGATACAAAGAAGAGATTTTCAAACCGTTTATCGGCTGGTGGATAAAAATGAGCTACTAAAGCAGATCCCAAACTACGTTACCCTAAACACTCAAATCCAAGAGAGCTTACAAGAGATAGAAGCAGAAATAAAAATCGGTAAGATTAGCAAAGCAGAGGCTCTTCTGCTTACATTAGAAGGTATTGGACATATTTCTGAGAAGGTAGAAGATCTGCACAAAAAATGCCAATCTGTTTTATTGCTTAAAAAAGCTTATGAAGAGAGTGATTTTAAAAGCTGTTATGAGATTTTAGATATGCATGACTATCTGAAATCGGTGGAACTTGGGCTGCTTCTTGAAAAACACTGGTTTAAACTTGTACTGAAATGTGAAGAGTTTGCACTTGTCGGCAATATTGAAGATATACAAAAAACAGTCGGTGAATTTATAGATCTTCGTGAGAGAAGCGATAAAATAAGAGATCTCTTAAGAGTCGGCTTTCATGTGAGAATCGGCATATTAGCAGATAAAAAAGATTTGAAAAGTGCTGAAACTGCCATATATGTCTATATTGACGAGTTCGGTGTCGACAAAGAGATTGAAAAAATTATGAAAAAATTTGAAAAAATTTCATCACATAAACTAGCTCTTACGCAGACAAATGATGAGGTTATTGTGAAGCACCGGTAATCTTCAAAAGGCTTTCGAGTGTATCATTAAACTCATTGATCATAGTTGACTTTTGAGTTAAAAATTTCTCCATCTCAGCTTTTTTATTTATCGCTTCGTCAAGTTCAGGATCACTCCCTTTTTGATATGCTCCGATACGGATAAGCACCTCATTCTCTTTTAAAATAGTATAGAGTCTTCTAAATTTAAAAACCGCTTTTAAATGTTCTGGAGAGATGATGTCACTCATAACCCTAGAAGCCGAGTTTAGTATATGAACGGGCGGATAGATACCGAAGTCTGTAAGCTCACGTGAGAGTACAATATGTCCGTCTAAAATAGAGCGAGATTGATCAGCGATTGGGTCACTCATGTCATCACCCTCGATAAGAACCGTAAAAAAGGCGGTAATTGAGCCTTTGCCTTCCTCTTTTCCTGCGCGCTCCATAAGCTGAGGCAGAAGCGTCAATGAAGATGGCGGATAACCCTTTGATGTCGGAGGTTCGCCAAGTGCTAAACCTATCTCTCTTTGAGCCATGGCAAATCTTGTAACAGAGTCCATAATAAAGAGAACATCCAAGCCCTGTTCTTTAAAAAATTCTGCCACACTCATCGCAGCAAATGCACCGTACTTTCTCATAAGCGGCGAATCATCGGAAGTTGCAACGATTATAACGGTATTTTCCAGATTTCCGCCTAGATTTTTCTCTATAAACTCAGGAACCTCTCTGCCACGCTCACCGATTAATGCAACTACTTTTATAGGCGCATCAGCCCCTCGCACAATCATTCCCATGAGAGTTGATTTTCCGACCCCGCTTCCCGCAAAAATACCAAGTTTTTGACCTTTTCCACATGTTAAAAGCCCGTCGATGCTTTTTACTCCGACACTAAAAACCTCATCTATCATACCACGCTTCATCGCTTGAATCGGTGCTTTTATGATTGGAGAGAGATGTGGGCTGTCTATGTTTCCTTTACCGTCAATCGGTCTCATAAAAGGGTCTACAACACGTCCAAGCAGTGCCGAGCTTACCGGAATATTTAAACCAGTCTGATCCAAAAACACTCTGTCACCTGAGCAAAATCCCTCGACAAAACCAAAAGGAGTGATAAAAAAGGTACTGCCGTCTATCTCCGTAACCATTCCTATGGTCTCTTGATTTGTATCGTTTGAGATTATTTTTACTATATCACTGATACTTACCTTTAGTCCACGAGCGGTGATAACGGTTGCATTTATCTTAACAACCTCACCGAATGCGACTGAGTATTTTTTATCTGAGATTTTTTCTTTAAGTGAAGAGAGCGGCACTAAAAACCTCCTTGATAAGCAACGAGTCTAATAACGTGAGCCGGTAGGAGAGTTTATCAGAGAGAAAAATTCGCTTCTTGTTTTCTCATCTTTTTTAAACAGACCGCGAAGTGCCGAAGATGTTGTGGTTGAGTTGATTTTCTCAACGCCTCTCATCTCCATACACATGTGCCTTGCTTGAATAACGACTGCAACGCCTTTTGGCTGAATCGTATCCATAATCGCATCGGCTATCTGCTCCGTCAACTGCTCCTGAATCTGCATACGACGTGCAAAAACATTTACAACACGAGGAATTTTCGACAAGCCTACCACTTTTCCATCGGGTATATACGCTACATGAACACGACCTATAATAGGCAAAAGATGGTGCTCACATGTAGAGTAAAACTCTATGTCTTTTAAAAGCACCATCTCATCGTTTGAACTTGTAAAAAGTGCAGACCTAAGTATCTCATGCGGATCTTCTTTGTAGCCGCCAAAGATAAACTCATAAGCCTTTTTAACCCTTTGCGGAGTCTTTAAAAGCCCTTCTCTGTTTGGATTCTCTCCAACATGAAGCATCATATATTTTACTGCATTTTCAAATTCTGTATCTTGTTTATCCGACAATGTTACACCTTTTAGACTCTTTTATAAGCGATAGGGTATCAAGATATAGCTGAGAAAATGATGTAATGAATCATTTAGCGCATATACAGCATTGAGATATTTGGAAAATTGAGTTACTATATTTTTTTAGTTTTAACAACGGAGCAATCAAATCAAACTACTATTTATCTCATTTTTACTATATCTTCAAAACTATTTATACTTAGCGGTTTTTAAAACCGAGTTTGAATTTTCGCTCTTAGAGTTTTTGATGCTATTTTCAACAGTATCTCTATTCTCAAAATCAAAACAGTTTAAAATATTTATACTTATTATCCAAAGCTTCTATCTAATTCATTTTATTTTTATCTCTTACTTTGGAAATCAAATTCAATATACTGATATTTATCTATTTTTTACCCATATAACAGAGACTTTTGAGAGTGTCGCAGCACTTTACGATATAACTTTCTACCCACTGCTTATGGTTTCAACAACCTCATTTATCATAATGTATATAAGATATGAAAAAAGTAAAATACCGACATTTTTACTATCTGCATTTTTACTCTTTTCTCTTTTATTTCAAGATAAGATGTATGACGCTTCACTTTCACTTATTAAAGAGAGTGTAAAAAGTAT
>Ga0208246_1000625_pt1 | contig 26275 bp, 29 predicted proteins | sample RifOxyD2_FD_184039 | JGI IMG/M metagenome (GOLD analysis project Ga0208246, IMG submission 184039) | Soil microbial communities from Rifle, Colorado - Rifle Oxygen_injection D2 (SPAdes) | ecosystem: Environmental > Terrestrial > Deep subsurface > Rock core/Sediment | place: Rifle, Colorado... | reverse complement strand
CGCCGCCGTGCCCACCTCTAACGCCAGCGCCACCAGCAGGCCTCGGAGTAGCGCGAACGCCCCCTGGTAGAGCCCCGAAAAATAGAGCGCCCCGTCCCAGATCAGCGGGACCGCCAGGATCAACCACGCCGCTAAAAACAGTGGCCGGTTCACAATACCCCCTCGGCTATTAGCCCCCGCTCGCAGGCAGGCAAGTTCGGGCGGTTGGACGGTTCTGGTTGGAGGCGAGCTGGCCGTAAATTTGGGCAGATTTTCCCGGCAGGTAATGCGGTTCTTTTCTGAGTGACGGGGGCAATCAACCCCCAGTTGCAGTAGGCCAAAAACAGCGCCCGTTCGGCGTGGCAGGGCCAACCGCCTCGTTGTTTTATTACGCTGTCCCGGCACTGGTCACAATTGTTCCCGGTCCACTCGTCGTAACAGGAGCCTCTGGTAAACGCGCTGAGCCACCCTGGGCGATCTGATTTGATTTTCAATTGGCCTCCTCTGGCAATAGTTCGAACAAATCACAAACCTCGGTCCGCTCGGTGGCGCAGCAGTTGATAATCCGCCGTTTAACCGAGGTCCCCAAAATCCAGGTTTTGAGCAGGTTGGGCGACCCACAAACCGAACAGGTCGCCTCAACCATTGCGAGGCCGGGGTGGATGATCATCGAGCCCGGTGGCGGGTTGATTTTACCGCCACAACTAGGGATCGGGCAGGTCGCTGTTTCCAACCAGTTTTTTAAAATTCTTTCGCTGAGTTCCATCGCTAGACCAGTTGGGCGTGGGCTAATTTTTCCAGCAAATCCTCTAAATCCTTGATCTCGGTTTTGTCGGCGGTATGGATGATTTGTTCGGCAACCAAATTCTCAAAAAAGTTGATTTGCTCTTCGGTCAAACGGAGTTCGTACATATGTTTCCTTTGGTTAAAAATGGGGTCTAATTGTCCCCGGTTTTGTTTTTAAATGGGGGGCGACGCTCTCGCTACGCCCCCCCCCCTGGCCGGGCCCCTGGGGAACGCTATCCCCGGCCCGGCCTGCCTCCCCCCTGGGAGTAGTTAATCTCGATAAGGCCGGCGCTCGGGCGCGGCGGGTTTTGGCTCAAAAAAGCCGCATTTGTCTTTTTTTTTGGCTAATCCTCCGGCCTCGGGCTTAAACACCCTCGCCCCGCTGCGGCCGGCGCGGCAGAGTTTGCGCTCCCCAAAATACACTCGGGCGCAGTCGGCGCAGGGGGTGGGGCAGGTTTTATCCCGCCAATAGGCCCAACTCATGGCTCCCCCGTGCGGCTAATCAACTGCCCATCTGGCAGTTGATAGGTTGTCACCTCTTGATACGCACTCGCTCCCGGAGGCAGGCGGGATCGGCAAATGCTGTAAACCGACACCCCGACACAGCACTGGTCCACCCCTAAAAAACTAGTTTTGCCCGTCCGGGCCAGTTCGGCCTTGATCAATTGGGCCAACTCGCCCGCCTGGGTATCGTCTGCACACCTCCAACTAGTCAGCCGGTTAACCCACCAATCCCCCTGGAGGATCTCTGCCGTTTTTTGCTCGATCAAAAACTGAGCGAGGCGGGCGGGCGGCATCCCTGCTGGGTCCTCGACCAAACGCCACACCCCGCCAAAGCGCCCAAAAATTTCATTAGCTCGCTTCTGGGCATGAGCCAGGGCGGCCTCCCGGTTCTCCGCTTCAAAACGGATGTTTTGGGTTTTATCCAACCCGGTTAGTTGGGCCACAAATAACAAATTCCCTGGAGGGGTGGGGGCTGTTTCGTGGCTAAAAGTGGTGTAGGGCATGGGGACCTCCTAAAGGGTCTGGGAAAAAAAAAGTTTTTTAGAGTAAGAGTAATGCGAAGGGCTACAAGCGCTCTGGCATTAGGTTTGTTCCATTACAAGCAGTAGTAAGGAGGAGTAATAATTTTATTACTCTTCCTTACTACCTCATTACTCCTTTATTACTATTGTTTTTCTCCATAGGTTTGGCTGTACTTCCCCTCTGGGCCTGATTCCGGCGTTGCTTCTTCGAGTTGCCTTACTAAATTACTCTGCTCGACTAGTGAAATTTCAAAAACCCAACAACGGACGGTCCGTTCCGTCCAGCTCCAGGTGGGTTGGTTGCTGCCCATGAACTTGAATTTGGTGGACCCGTGCAACTCCTTCTTGAGCTGGGAGAGGTCAGGGATCATCTGGCCCCGGCGTTTGAACTCCTCGACGACCTCGGTCAGGTTGATTTTGAGGAACCGGGTCTGCTCGACCGGCAAGGCGTGGTTGAGTTTAAAAACCTTTTGTGGCGCACGGCTGGCGGTGTTTTTGGTCAGCACGATCCTGGCGGCCAAAAGGTCCAGCAGGCTGTCAAAAAACGACTGGACCAGGGGCCGGTCGGCGGCGGTTTCGGTTTGCCGCTCGATCGCTCGGGCCGCCACGAACTTTGAAAACGGCTCGGTTTGGGGCTCCAGCGAGGGGACCTGCTTTTTTAGGGCCGCAAACACCCCTAGGATCACGGCGTAATTAAATGCGATACGATCGTTGGTCAGCGGAGAGTTTTTCGCTTTGGCGGCGGTTTTGAGCCAGCCCTTGGCATAGGCAAACCCGGCCTGGATGTCGGCGAGGAACTCTGGGTGCCGGGAAAGGATTAGGTGCCGGAACCCGGAGAGGTCCGCCGGAAGGTCCCGAAGACGTTCGGAGGCCTCGTAGCCCGCTGGGCTGTGTTCGGATTTGTCGAAATAGAGGCGCATCAGCCGCTCTTGGAACCCCTGGCTCCCCTCCACATCGCCGTTTTGGGCGAAAACCACGGTCGAGCGAAACAGGGGACTGTGGGTCTCGGAGCCGGTGGTTTTCATCGCCGAGGTGCGGACCGAGCCGCCGTTGTACAGCGGTTTAAAGTTTTCGGGGTTGAGCAGCCCCTTGGCTTTTTTGGGGTCCACCTCGTCGGCCTCCAAAAACACCGTGGGCAGGCCGGAGAAATGCTCTAAGATCCGAAACAGCCCCTTGGCGGTGGAAACATCGGTCAGGGCGGTGCCCTCGTACCCGCTGCGGCCCAGCAAACGCCAGAGGAACATCAGCAAGGCCGATTTCCCGGTTCCCGGAACCCCGACCAGGGAAAGGAAAGGGAAAGCGCCGGTGGCCGCCCGAAACTGCATACAGAAGAGCGACCCCACAAAAAAACACAGCCCAAACAGGCCCCGCATGCCAAAGGCCAATAAAAAATCGGGAACCCAGTCCAGCTCGGCTTTGGGGTTGTGGCTCAAGGGATAGTCCTTGTCGGCGTGGCTCGATTTGATCCGCAGGCCAGAGAGGATAAAAAACTCATAAAAGTTGGGCAGGTGGGCCTTGCCGGTTTGGTCGTAGGCCACTTGGGGGAACACATAGACCCCCTGGTCCTCCACGAACCCCGCCCAGGGGACCGTCTGGACCGGGTCCTTGGGGAACCGGAACCATTCAGCCAGTAGGGTTTTTAAGTGTTCCTGTTCCCCTTCAAACACCACCCCGGCCTTGGCCAGGATGGTGTTGGTGAACGCCGGGGCGGTGGTGATCTGTTGGGCCTCCATCTCAATATGCTCCCGGCGGCCGCTTTGGTGGAGGATCTCTAAAAAAAAGCTCCGATCCCCGGTGTTGCGGTCTTCCTGGGTGTAGAGGTACGAAAGCCCGAAAAACGCCACGGTAAAAAGGCTGGAGCACTGGGTGATCGACTGTCCCAGCGGGTCTTCGAACTCGGAGTTCGGGAGCCGGTCGAGCTGCGGCCCCTCCTCGGGCAGGCTGGCTTCCTTGAATTTCCAAGCGTAGGTCCGGTTGCCGAAACTGTACACCGTGGAGAACTTGTGGCTCTTTTTGAACAAATAAAACGCATATTCCAGAGGGCTCTGGGCGCATTCGAGGCGGCCAAACAGCAGCGCCTCGGCGAAGACCGCCTCCTTTTTCTCGGGCGTTAACTCCCCGGCCCGGAGCAGGTCGTTAAAATCGGTTTTGGTTTTGAGCAGGCTGATCTTGGCGCTAACCCCCAGGTTTCGGAGGTCCTGGGCTAGCGTTTTGGCTTTCTCCAAAGCAATTTTTTTGCCGCTTTTGGGGTTGGGGTAGTCGTTGTCAAAGGCACAGATCCAGGTTTTGGGCCGGGGGGCCTGCTCTGGATCCACCCCCGCCTGTTGGGCGAGGTCCTGGCGGACCCTTTGTGCCAGCTCCAGCCGGGGTTTGTTTTCGGGGGTCTCCTCGATCACCTCGGAGACCAGGGCCTCCAAAAACAGGGTGGGCCGGTTGCTGCTCGACAGGGTGGCGATGGCCGCCTCCCCCACCTGGATCAGCGAGAGTGCGTCAAAAATCCCCTCGACGATCCACACCCGGGAGGCCTGCCAATAGTTGACCCGGGGATGATACCAGCACAGGCCAGCGTAAAGCCCGAATATTTTGCATTTGTTACCGTCGGTCAGCGTCAAAACCCGGTTCCAGGTGACCTCGGGCGCCTGGGGCAGGCCAAAGGCCACCGTGGGCTCCCAGTTGCCCGATTGGGCGGGGACCTGGACCTTGCCGCCCTTGTACAGCCCTTCCACCAGCTGGGGGTCGAGCCCCCGTTTGGCGAGGTAGGTGGCCGCCCGCTCGGTCGGGTCCTGCCGTTCCTGGCCGTATTTTTGGGCCAATTCCTTGGCGATCTCGGGGAACAGGGTCTTGGTCTGTGCCCGGTACCCGCACTGCTGCACTCGGTTGCAGATCACCTCGTACCCAGAGGCGGGCGACCACAGATCCCGGTACTCACAGTTGGGGCAGGTACCCCCTTGGAGTTTGCCGCCCTGGCCGGGCTTCATGGCAAATGCCTGGATGAGGCGCTCTTTGTTGGCCTCTGCCCAAGCTTCCTTGGGGATGTTTCCGGTTTGGTGGTGGGTGTTCATAAAGGGGCATCCGGTTTTTTAGAGTTTTTTACAAAGGCCCTAGCTTGAGCCAAGACGTTTTTTTGTTGGTTTTTTGTAGCCGTCTGCCTCTCGGTCGAGTCCGCCAAGGCGGATAAGAGGGGCAAGGCCTCAACCAACTTTCCTATTTTGGCTTCGATCCGATCTAAGCGGGCGTTTAAATCATCGATAGTTCCGCCCATGTCTAATTCGCTTTGAGTTGGACCATTTGATCGAGACGCAACAAGGCGGCGACCGCGGCTAAAATTTCTTGGTGACTGGCGGCGGCCTCGGCTTTGCTGATTTTCCCGTCCCTGAGCATTTCTAACGACTGGCGGGCTACATCGCCCACTTCGCGGCTGATCTCGGCGTTGGCCTCAAAAAAGTGGGCCAGGTTTATGATTTCTGGGGCCGGGGGCAGTTCAACGGGCACCAATCCCCACCGCTCGATGAGCTTGGTCAAAAAATCGAACCGCACCTGGTGGGGGGATATGTCCAAAACCCGGCCCATGGTCCAAAGATTAAGCCTGGATTGGCGTTGGTCTGGGTTTAGGCAGTTGGTTAGGTACGGGGTTTGCTGGGGCGGTTGGCCTAGGGCCTTGGTGAGCCTCGGATATTTCCCGGTCCAAAACTGGTTTAAAACCAAAACCGGTTCGCGCAAGGCCTCTTCGGTCATGGGTTTAAGCAATCCTGGCTCTTGTCTGGTTTGGTCCATTTTGACCTCTTAGAGTTTGGGCAAAAAAAATCTGCCCGGTTTAAGACAAAAAAAAGACACTAAAGCTTGGAAAAGTCGATCCAGCCGATCACCGTGAAGCTATTAAATTGGTCCTGGGAAAAGTGTTTCACCTGCTTAGGCAAGGGGGGGTCCACTTGATCCGCCAGCCGTTCAACCTCGAAAACCAATTGGCCCAAAAGATCTAAAGTGGCCCAGGAAAAAACCCAGACCTCGCCCTCGAGTACCACCAACGAACCAGGCGGCGGGTAGTCGATCGGGCCGGGGACCAGCCCCAAGGCCCTAACAATTTCCAAGGCGCTGGGGCGGTTGTTGGCGTTCATCTCCACCCCAATCTGGGTTCAACGTCCACGTCGAGCCAGCGTTTGAGGATTGCTCTGGCCCAGTCGTTCGCCTTGCGGGCCAAGGTCATCAACTTGGCGGCCACTTGCGGCGGGATTTGTTGGTATTCAGGCGGCAAACTGCCGTCCGGGGCGAAGCCGTACTGGTGGAGAATTTCTGCTTGGGGGCTGTCGATTTTGGCTTTTTCGATTAGGCCCAGGATTGCGTTCCAGTTGGTCAGGCTGGCCTTTTGGGGGCGGTGTTTGAACCGAAGGAGTTCGGCTTCCATCTGGTTAAAGGCTTGGATGTATTTGATCTTCCAAACCAGGGCCTTTTTGCCGGTGAAGCCCATAGCCAAAAGGGTGAAGCCATCGCGGGTGATCTCGAAGGCGGGCCGCTTTTCGCCTTTGGCGTCTTGGTATTCAACGGGCGCAAAATTGAGTCGGTTAAACTGATCAAAATTAACGTCCCCAAAATTCGGGCCGTTGAACTGGTTTTTGATCGCTGCTAAAACATGGTCGTGCCTTTTACCGAAATGCCTCGCCAAGCCCAGGCTGGTACAGGTGGCCTTGCCACCGTGGATTGCTAAGACGGGCATTTGTTGGATCTGGGTTTGATGTTTCATGGTTTCCTTATGGTTGGTTGGGACGGGCTGAAAATTCAGCCGTCCGTTACCCGGCGCGGCGCCGGTTGCGAAATTCCTCCAGTTTTTTGGGCTGGACTTCGATTGGGCCGTGTTGGTGTTCGAAGCGCTCGACCGCTTCTTTGATCGCCAATTCCAGCATAAAGGCGCGGCTGCGTTGATCTTGGATAGCCATCATGTCCAGCTTGTCCAAGACGGATTCATCAGTCCGCCCAGTAAAGTGCATGTTCATTGTCTCCTTGTGTTCAAAAGTGCTTGTTGCAAGCACAAGTGGTTTGCTGATAGGCTGAGCCCAGATTTCGGGGCCAGTTGGTAGATACCATAGGCGTTGTAAGGGCTAAGGGTTTAAAAGCCGGGTAAAAGGTGACAAAAACAATCAAAAGTCGTTACAACCACAATCAAGGGGTAATCGGCTTAAGTTTGCTTAAGTTGGGTTGAGCATAGCACAAGTGCAACTAATTGCAATACTAATAAAGCAACATTGCGTCATTCCGTGTTTATATGGCTGATATTTCAGAGGCAATAAGGTTATACCGCGAAAAAAAAGGCTGGTCACAAGCCAAAATGGCCGAGGTCTGCGGTATCAATGCCGTCCAACTTAGGAAGTATGAATCGGGGACTAATAGACCCGGCGCAACGGTGATGTCTAGGATTGTAGCCGCTTGCCCAGACTTCGACCTAGAGCAAGCCTTGGCGGGGAAACCTTTGTGGGGCTACCATCGCCAGCCAAAAGGGGAATCCAAAGAGCGGACGTTTGATTGTGCGATTTGCACCCAGTGTGATTGGGGGGCTACTATCTCGCTGGTAGTAGAAGCAGGGCAAGAGGTTAACTTTTGCCCCGTTTGTGGGTCAAAGGCTATTAGTCAATGTCCTGATTGCGGCCATCCCTTTTCTTTCGGGGTGGAGGTGTTTTGTAGCCAGTGCGGTGTGCGGCTGCGCCCTGGCCCGGATCAGGCGGGGGAACTGAAACCGCCTTCTTTAAAAAAACCGGGCAAGTCTTAGGTTGCGGCTTGCCACAATAGATACAAAATGGTGCGGGCCATTGCAGACCACAACAAATGAAAGCTGCGTGCATTTTTTTTCCTAAATGGGGTTACTTAATTCGAAGTGAATCCCCCCCCTTCGCCCGTGGCGAAGCAAACCCAGGGCCTTTTGCCCCTGATTTTTATAGAAACAAAAAATGGAACCAATTTGGGTAGTAGTTATTGGCGGCTACTGGTTAATGGTGGGGTTTTTCGCTACCCAGGGCGCTATGGTCGAATCGGACTTCAAAGAAGCCCAGCGAGTGGACACTAAGGCAGGCTGGTACGAATTTATTGATAACTGGAAAAGAAGCTCCAAGGGCGGGCGGTATCTGGAAATTGCGAAAGATAAGGCTACTGAATTCGAGTTTCAGGAACACATCAAACAAAGAATAGAAGAAGGGAACCGTGAGGGATTAGAAAGCCTTCTGGGACAAGGGGGGACGGCATTAAAAGAATGGCCCGATTTGGAGGATGAAGCGTGCCAAGCGCTAATGCCCTTAAGAGATCAAGCGATTAAAAAAGGGGAGGTGCAGGGGACTTGGGCTGATTTGCATTGGAGCTTAGGGAGTAGTTTTGACACCACACCCCAAAAGGAAATCCCCGTCAAGCCGACGGCCGACCAAGTTTATACTTGGTTTGGGGAACTGGCCCAGGTGGAGGGAAATAATGCCCTTTTTGTTGGGAGAGACGGCTCTTTTGTGGCACGGGTCCGTCACAAAAAAAATCTGGAATCCCTTAAGCTGGGCAAGCGCTACCGAGTAATAGGCGCCTACGTGGACAACGAAACCTTGACCAATCCTTTGGGCTCGTTTCCGGTTCCTGCCCTATCGGTCGCCTTCGTTTTTGACTTCGCCCCCACCCCCGCTGCCGGGTGTGCGAAATAGCCAAGAAAACGGAGCCAAAAAAATCCTTAAAAATAGCCATGTATCTTAAATTATATCAATTTACTAAAGCATTTAAGCTAAAACAAAAACGGCCATTGATCCGGCAACACTTGGAATATTTTAGCATATTTTGGCCTACTGTCACTTTACCAAATAAAGCCAACAACCTATATTTAGCGGCCTTGCGGACAATTAATCACTGGCCAAAAAATTGCCACCTCCCCCCAAAAACACCCAAAGAAAGGGAGGCGGGGGAGTGCTTTTTAGGGTTGGGTTGTTGTTTCCTGGCCCGCTGGAGGGGCGCACAATGAGGGAGAGACAACTATTCGTCGAGCGAATGATTCTTGGCCGCAAAATGGTGGTAGCCCAGCTGTGGGAGTATATGGTGCCAGGGCAAGCAAAGCCCCCTCGGCGTGTCCTGTGCAGTCAAGAGGAATCGTTTACAATCACCCTGCCCAATGGAAAGACCAAGCGGCGATCGGCACAACAACGGGCGCTATACTTGGTAGGGTTATTAAACCAAGCTGTTGCCGATTACAAAAAGGAACTGGCCGAGAAGCCAAAGCAAAGTTGCCCTAATATATCGGAGGCTTTTAACGGTTGGCTTGATCAGATCGCGGCCACCCGATCGGCGGCAACTGCTAGAACCTATCGGCGAACCCGTGAAAAATATCTTGCAATCAACGGAGATCATCCCTTAGCCGACTATAGCCACCTACAAGCCACCCGATTTTTGGGAAGCCTAGCCGAAATGGGGTTAGCCCCTCGATCAATCAACAAAGAGGCAACCCAGTTGCAGGCCTTTTTAAGTTGGTGCTTTGCCGCTGGCCTTGTGTTGGTCCCTGCCCGCCCGGTTCCCAAGCTAAGGATTACCCAAAGGGAGGCCAAGGTTTATTCACTGGAGCAAGCCTTGGCGATCGATGCGCTATTGGTCCAAGCGGTCGAGGCCAGCCGGGCTGATTCAGATTACCGCCAAAGGTTGGCGCTATCTCATTTGCGGGCCTGGCGTCTCTTGAGGTTTACCGGGTTTCGAGCGTCCGAGGTGGTCACCTTGAAGCTTTCGGCCATTCGTTTGGCGGACGGTTATATTTTGCTTCAAGACAATTTGGAAATGGGGATGGAGGTTAAAGGCCGGGTAGAAGCAAGGGTACCGATAGCCCAAGGGCTGCTTGACTTTTTAACAAAGGATTTGGCCGCTCGGTCGGTTGGCGAAAACTATTACCTAGACCGAGGCAACGGGCGTCCGCTCTATTCTAGTGCCGACGCCTTAAGTAAGGCCCTATTGCCATACAAACGGGCCGCTGGGGTAGACCCTCGAATCAAGGTTTTGCACGGCCTAAGAGGCGGCGTTGCCACTTGGCTTTCCCAAGCTGGAGCTGAACTTTCAACGGTCCAAAAAATCTTGCGGCATAAAGACCTTTCGACCACTCGGCAATATGTAAACGCTGATATGTTGGACACCCAAGCCGCCCTTGATAAACTCCCAAAAGACAAAATCTAAGAGTTTGTCTTTTGGCCATTTTTTAAAACATATAAATAACAACCATATAAAACGAATAGTTTGGGTTTTCCTAATCCCCAGATCGAGGTTCAAGTCCTCGTGGGGTCACCAGCAAAACCGTTGGGTTTTTTAGTTTAGTTTAATTCAGTCCCGACATAACCACCTGGACTCTTGGATTTACCAAAGAGAATAGTCCTAAAAACCAGCCGAGCGGGGTTGTCTCCCGACGGTTTTTTTAGGTATAGGCTTTTCGCAAATAGTCTTCCAACGAATAGGGCGTGCGACCGAGTAACTGGTTTAGGGTTTGCACTGGCTTGTCAAGTTCCCCGGCAGCAATAGCTCCGCCAAAAACCACCCCCATGCCAATTGCTTCAGCGGGCACCCCAAAACTAGCCAAGGTTTGTTGGTAAACCTCTGCTGTTGGGGAACTATATTGAAAGGGAGAGCCCTGGAGTTGACTTAAGATTTTGGCCAAGTCTTCAAAGCTCCAACTAGCGCAGTTAGAAAAATCATAAGCTCCCGACTCGGTTGGGCAGGAAGCCAAATGCACTGCCCCGGCTTCGGCCAAATCCGCACGTGAAGCGAAGGCCACTTTTCCCGCTCCTGCGGGCAGGAAAATTTGGCGACTGTGCAATACATCGGGCCCGAGGAATATAGACAGGACTTCTAAGTACAAATTGTGGCGTAAAAACGAGTACCCAATTCCAGATTCTCTTAACGCTTTTTCGGTTAACAAATGAGTGTGCGCCACTGGAGCCAAAGGGCTGTCAGCAGACTCTGTTTGGCGGGTAATGCTTGTATAAGCAATATGTGAAACCCCGGCTTTTTTAGCGGCTTCGATTAGGTTTAAATGCTGTTGGTCGCGATGAGCCCAATCGTTTCCAGAGACGAAATAGATCTGTTCGATTCCGCTGAAAGCGACCTCCAAAGAGGACACATCGCTATAATCTCCTCGGCGGACTTCGATCCCGCGACTCGAAACGTCCGATAGCTTTTCCGGCTGTCGGGCCAGGGCCACTAGTTTGTTTTTGGGAATTAGAGTCGAAAGTTTTTCGAGGGCAGCGCGCCCCAAGGGGCCAGTAGCGCCGGTTACTAAGGTTTTTTTCATCTGGTTTTCTCCGTCGAAATTAGTGGTCTCTTTTAGAGACCTAGTTTATAATTTAAACCATAAACCAGACAAACGCAGCTAAACAAGTAGGCACTTTTTTGAAAGGTGCTTACCTTAAGGTAACCAAGATGGAAGCAACGGCAGTAAAAAAATTTAGCAATGTAGCCCAATGCCCTGTCCGCAACGTCCTAGACCGGATCGGCGATAAATGGTCGGTATTGGTACTTTTGATACTCGGGGATAAAACAATGCGGTTCAATGAATTACAACGAGAAATTGGTGAGATTTCCCAAAAAATGCTTGTCACTACGCTAAAACATTTAGAAGCGGACGGCCTAGTCTTGCGTCAGCTTTTTGCAGAGGTCCCACTTCGGGTCGAGTACTCCTTGACCCCCCTGGGAGAAAGCCTCCTGCCTAGTATTCACCAGTTGACCAACTGGTCGGTCGTTCACATGGAGGCGATCTTGAAATCCCGCGAAGCCTACCAACAAATAAACCGGGACAATTAGGCTCAGATTTTGCGCCACAGGAACATCGCTTTTACTATTCCACCTTGACCCGGTTGCTAGATCAGCTAGAGTATAGGCAGCGGAGGTTTTGTTAAACCCTGAAGGTGGGCTATGTCGGAAACTGAATCGGCTGCAAAAAACACCCCTGAATTCTCCCTGTTACCTGAACAGGAGTCGGTCTGGATTGAGGTGATTTATCAGATCGATCAAGCCTATGCAGAGTTAGTCCAGACTCAAGTAAATCTGGAAGCCTCTAACGAAGAGTTGGCCAAAGCGCGGGATTTTTTGGTCAACATCCAGCGGCATATGAGTGACCTTTTAATTGTCACTTCTGCCGATGCTCGGGTGATCCAGGTGAACCAATCGTTCGAGCGATTAAGTGGGCTAAGCCCCGACACAGTGGTAAACCAACCTTTAGAATCTTGCTTCGAGCTTGGCGAAGAAAACAAGTTAACCCGCCTCCTTTCGAATAACCGGGTCATCCACCGAGACCTAGAGATCGACCTTAAAACCGGGGGCAGTCCGCTGCGTTTAAGTATCAACTCATCCCCACGCTTCGAGGCGGACGGGGCTTACGCCGGGCTAGTTTTGATTGGGCGGCCAATTGGGGAGTTACAGCGGGCCTATAAAGAATTAGAGCGCGCCCATCAGGAACTGGTACAAACCCAACAGCAGTTGATCCATGCCGAAAAGATGGCCAGTTTAGGCCGTTTGGTGGCGGGGGTAGCGCATGAGATGAACAACCCCTTCAGTTTTGTGTTTGCCAATTTACACATTTTAGAAACCTACCTGGAACATTTAACGCTTTACCTAACCCGGCTAGAGGCGGGCCGAAGCCCCACCGAGATTGAAACCCTACGCCAGGGCTTGCCAATCGCTAAGCTCCTAAAAGACCTGAAACCCTTGATTGATGGTAGTTTAGAGGGAACCAGCCGAGTCGAAGATATTATCGCCGGGCTCAAACAATTCTCCTCCAGTCAAGCAAAAGAGCGGGTGCAATTTGATTTGGCCAAGATGGCTAGGACCGCCCTAGGCTGGGTTAAAGGCAAACTTTCCTTAACCTTCGAGGACAAAATGCCCCCCGAACTTTGGGTCTGGGCCCCACCAGGGCAAATCAATCAAGTGGTGTTAAACCTCCTGCAAAACGCCGCCGATGCTTTAGAAAACCAAGATCAACCTCGCATTGAACTAGAAGCCGGGACAAAGGGGGAAGAAAGCTGGTTGATGGTGCGCGATTTTGGTACGGGGATTAAGGAGAGCGACTTAAGTAAAATCTGGGAACCCTTTTTTACTACCAAGCCCATTGGCCAAGGCACGGGGTTGGGACTGGCGATAAGTTTAGGGATCGTCGAAAATTTAGGAGGGTCCATCAAAGCCCAAAACCACCCTGGCGGTGCCGAATTTATCCTCACTTTGCCAACCCAGGGGGAACGTGGCTAATCTGCTTTGGTTGCAATCAGGCGGCTGTGGCGGCTGTAGCCAAGCGTTGTTATTGCAACCTCGGCTGCTTGAGCGGTTAGAAACCTTGGGGATTAACCTGCTCTGGCATCCGGTTTTAGCGCCTAAAGAAGAAGATTCCTTTTGGCCCCTGATTGACCAGATTTTAGAGGGGTCCGTAGCCCTAGACATGCTGTGTATCGAAGGTTCGGCTCTGCTCGCTTCTGGCGGACTGGTCCACCGGCTTAGTGGACGAAACGGCCATATGGCCGGGCTGCTGCGTCAATTAAGTGGGCTTGCCCAAGAGGTTTTGGCCATCGGCAGTTGCACCGCCTTTGGTGGGATGAGCGCCTTGGGCGCCAACCCCGCAGGCGCGGTAGGTCTGCAATATGATAACGGTCGTTTAGGTGGTTTTTTAGGTGGGGATTTTAGAACCCAGTCTGGAAGACCTGTAATTAATATTGCTGGTTGCGCCATCCATCCTGGCTGGCTGGCCGACAGTCTAAGCCTGCTCTCCCAAGGGAATTTAGTACTCGACGAATGGGCTCGCCCTGCCTTTTATACCGAAGGCTTGGTCCACCACGGTTGCCCAAGAAATGAATTTTACGAATACAAAGCCAGCGCCCCTGAACCCAACGATTTGGGCTGTTTAATGGAAAACTTCGGTTGCAAGGCGACCCAAGCGCGGGGCGACTGTAACATCAGGCTTTGGCCAGGGGGCGGGTCCTGCTTGCGCGGAGGGTTTTCTTGTATCAACTGCACCGCCCCAGGTTTCCAAAACCCAGGACACCCCTTTTTAGAAACCCCCAAAGTGGCCGGGTTACCCTCGACCTTGCCCACCGATATGCCCAAAGCTTGGTTTGTCGCTCTTTCGGCCTTGGCTAAGGCGGCCACGCCCGAACGGGTACGGGTAAACGCCACCTCACCAAAGATATTGGTGCCCCCGAACAAACGGGCTGAGTCTAAAAAATGAGCCAAACACAAACTATCTTAGGGCCCTTTGGGCGTATTGAGGGGGACTTAGAGATTCGCTTAGAGCCCCGTGAAAACCAGGTGGGCGCGGCTTTTGTGACGGCCCCAATGTTTCGTGGTTTTGAAACCATGCTTGAAGGACGTGCCCCTTTAGACGCATTGGTTATCGCCCCTAGGGTTTGCGGAATCTGTTCGGTCGCCCAATCTTTAGCGGCTCGGTCGGCCTTAGCGGGCCTTACGGATCTCAGATTGCCCCGCAATGCAGAGCGAGTGTTTAACCTAATGCAGGCGATCGAAAACACTTCCGACCTGCTTTCCCATTTTTATCTCTACCTCGCCCCCGAACTCCAGCGGCAAGGCTATAAAGATCGAAAGTGGTTTGCGCAAGCCAAACGGTTTGCGTTGGGTACGGAGCCCTATAAAAAAGCGGTTGCCGCCAGAAATGGTTTACTCGGCATGCTGGCCCCCTTAGCAGGCAAGTGGCCCCATAGCCTTTCGATGTTGCCCGGCGGTTTAACTAAAACCATCGGCGCCAGCGAGCGGGCCGGGCTTTTGGACCATCTAGGCGAATTTGAAGCCTTTGTGAGCGCCCAAGTGTTTGGCGGTGGGCTCCAAGCCTTTATTAACTTGAAAAACACCGCGCAACTGGCCGACTGGGCTTTAGAATACCAACACACCGATTTGGGCCTGTTTATCCAAATTGGCCTTGAGGAAGGTTGGGAGCGTTTGGGGTTAATCAAGACCCCCCTCTTAAGTTATGGTGCCTATTTTGAGGCCGGGTTTCCGCTCTTTGCTGGCGGGGTTTGGAAAAACCAGGTCGAGGCCTTTGATTGGAACCAGATCACCGAAGACTTAGCTAGCTCCTGGCTAGACGGCCCCTTTGAGCCCCTCTCCCCCGCCCAAGGGGTCACCCGATTAGATGCAGAACGCGAAGGGGCCTATAGCTACGCCAAGGCCCCCCGGTATCAGGGGCAGGTGGTTTCAGTGGGCCCCTGGGCCCGGCAAGTGATCGACGGCCAACCCTTGGCCAGGGCTTTAAACCAAACTTGGGGGTCAGGAGTGTTATCAAGAGTACTCGCTCGCTGGATTGAGCTGGGTCGGTTGCTACCTCAAATGCGGCAGTGGTTAGAACAAATAGAGCCAGACCAGCCTTTTTACCACTCAGGCAACCTAATGATAAAAGATGGGCAGTCCTTTGGGTTGATCGAAGCCGCAAGGGGCAGTTTGGGGCACTTTTTAGAGATCGAGGGGGGTCGTATCACTCGCTACCAAATCTTAGCCCCCACAAGCTGGAACTTTTCGCCTCGCGATCAAACCGGTCAGCCCGGTCCAGCAGAACAGGCGCTGGTTGGCCTGCCCCTGTTTAAGGGTAAGCCCGGCCCAGAATTGGGGCTGGTAATTAGAAGTTTTGACCCTTGTATGCAGTGCCAAGTGCACTAATCCTCTTGCTCTAAAACGAAGCGCTCGATTAACAATTCCCGACCCGACAAAACCAGCCCGGTGCCGCCACATTGGGGACAGGCTAGGCTAAGTTCGGGGGGCTCGAATTCATGCCCACAATCTTCGCAGCGGGCCAACAAAGGTGGGGTAAGAATGGTTAGTTGGGCGTTGTTTAGTAAACTTGAAGGCCGCAAAGCCTCAAAAGCAAACTCTAGGGCCTCGGTGTTGACCCCGCTGGCTTGCCCTACTGACAAAGTCACCTCGGTGATCCTGCCACCGCCTCGGTTTTTTACCTCTTCAGATAGGCTCTCAAGTACCGACTGCATAATCGAAAGCTCGTGCATAAAGGCCTATAAGGAACGGATACCAAAACGGGACCAAGAATTGCAGGTGCCTTCTGGCGAGACCATACAAGGGCCAATCGGGTTTTGGGGGTTGCAGGCTTGGCCAAAATGGCCGCAATCGGTTGGCTGTTTTTCGCCTAACATAATGCGGTGGCATTGGCAGCCAGGCGGGTGCCCTTGGGCGGGGAAGCCGGGGTCGGCGTTCAGCGCCCGCAAAGCGTCTTGGTCCCGGTAGGCCTCGCGAAGGACAAAAGCCGAATCCTCAACTAGATCAATTCCCCGCCAAACTCCCGGCTTAAGGTCAAAAACTTGAGTGATCCAGGCCTGAGCCTTAAGGTTGCCCTCGTCCCTAACTGCGCGGGGATAGGCGTTTTTGAGTCCCGCCGTACCTTGGGCAATCTCTTTTAGTAACATCCAAATCCCCAAAAGCACGTCTGCTGGCTCAAACCCGGCAACCACACTGGGTAACTTGTACTGCGTCTCCATAAAACGGTAGGGCTCCAAACCGGTAATAATCGCTGCATGGCCGGGCAGCAAAAAACCCCTGATAGTTTCGTCGTGAATCTCCATCAACAACCGCAAAACCGGGGGCATATAGCGGCCTGCTACCAAAAAATAGAGGTTTTTAGGCAGGCTTTGCGCGATCAAACCGGCCACACCAGCCATGGTGGTTTCAAAACCCACCGCAAAAAAAACTAAGGTTTGCGTGGGTTGTTCTTGGGCTAGTTTTAGGCAGTCGTAGGGGCTATAAACCATCCGCACCGAAGCTCCCTCCGCCTTGGCCTGGGCCAAACTCTGCCGAGAACCAGGGACCCGCAACATATCCCCAAAGGTCACCAGCGTGGTCTGGGGTTGTTTGGCCAACTGAATTGCTTGGTCAATCGCCTCTGCTGGACAGACACAAACTGGGCAGCCAGGACCGGGGATGATTTTTAGCTCCTTGGGCAATAGTTGGCGAAGACCATGCTGATTAAGGGCGTGTTCATGGCTACCACAAAGGTGCATGAGTCGCAAAGGGCCCGTCTGGGCGACTAGTTTTCCAATAGCCTCGCTTAGAGCCTGGACCGGCTCGGGGGTCCCAAAGGGATCGGATGGATTCATAAAACTAACAAATCCGGGGCAATTGTTCACCCAGAGGCATCTCAACCAAACGCCGAGTGCCAATCTGGGTTTGAATCCACAGGGGGGCGCTTTGGCGCTCTATCACCTCACCAATAATGGCCGAATCCCGCCCCAAGGGATGGGCCTGCATAACTTTGAGTAACTTTTCAGCAGAAGCTTCTGGGCAAAAGGCCACTAGTTTCCCCTCGTTGGCCACACTCAAGGGATCAATTCCCAACATTTGCAAAGCCGCTTGAACTGGCGACTTAATTGGCAAGTCTTTTTCCTTAAGTAAAATACTCAAGCTAGAGGCGCTGGCTAGCTCGTTACCCAAGGCCGCCAAGCCCCCCCGAGTTGGGTCGCGCAGGAGGCGAATCTCGGGACAGGTCGCTAACATCGTTTCTACCAATCCATGTAAACAAGCGCAGTCGCTGATCGGCGGGGTCTCGAAGGGCAAGGACTCGCGCGCGGCCAAGATAGCCAATCCGTGTTCAGCTAGGCCGCCGTTGATCAAAAGTCGGTCCCCAACCTTAAGGGCCTTGGGCGAGAAGGGCTGGGCTAGTCGGCTCCGGCCAATTCCAGTGGTGTTAATATAAATCCCATCCCCCTTGCCCGCCTCGACTACCTTGGTGTCTCCGGTGACCACCACCACCCCAGCTTCTTTGGCGGTTTGGGCCAGAGAAGCTAATATTTTTTGCAAATCGTCATACTCGAAACCGGCCTCAATAATTAGCCCCAAACTCAACCACAAGGGCTCTGCCCCACACATGGCCAAATCGTTTACCGTGCCGCAAACCGCCAGTTTGCCGATGTTGCCCCCTGGGAAAAAAAGTGGGCTGACCACATAAGAATCAGTGGTCATTACCAAGCCTTGGCCGGGCAGGTAGGCCCCATCGTGCCCCTGGTCAAGCAACGGATTGGAAAGTGCCGGGCGGATCACTTGGTCTAAAAGCTCCTGCATCCCCCGCCCTCCGGCCCCTTGGGCCAACTCAATACGGCTCATGAGGCAGAGTCCAGTATGTCAAACAGTTCCAATGTCTTTTTCGCTTCTTCTTTGTCCATTTTACTAATCGCGAACCCGGCATGAACGATCACAAATTCGCCTATTGCCACGTCAGGAACACAATCAAGGCAAATCTCGCGCACCATACCCCTGAAATCCACCCGCCCCACCAGAGGCTGCGAATTAGGCGTGATGGCTAATACTTCGCCAGGGATGGCTTGGCACATGGTTCCTCGTGTAATTAAAAAAAGGCTGTTTTTAGGATTTTAGTTGGTTTTTATCTTCACGAACTCCACCTGCCAAGTCTAGCCCAGAGTGGGCCTCGTGGCAAGTTGTTGGGAGGGGATCACGGTTTACTCCACGGTCGCAGGGGCCAGCAGCTTAGCCAAAATCTTTTCCACCTCAATTAAGAGTTGGGGCATGGCCGCTTGCACTGGTGGTGAAAAAATCATCCCCACAGGCTGGACCAATTCGACGGACATAACCACCAAATGGGTGTCTGGCTTGTAACCCATTAATTCCGCCGTATCCATCAAGTCTTTCAGGCCAATGTCGTGTGCTGAAAGACTTGGGGGATAGTCCTGGGCGAACTTGGGCCGGATCACCCGGACAAACCCTGGCGGGTTTTGATCCAAGGTGGCATCGATCAACACTAAATGCCGGTAATCCTGTAAATCCCCTAACAAATGAAACCCGCCAGTGCCTCCGTCTAGGAGATCGACCTTCGCGCCCCAGCCTTTGGCTTCTAAAAGCTCGACCGCTTTGGGTCCGATCCCTTCGTCTGCAAGGAGGATATTGCCTATCCCCATCACGAGGACCTCCTTTTTACCGGGCTCCAACGGGCTACCCCTTTTTCTGAAAAATAAACTTCCACCCACCCACCATGCTCGAAAGCACCCCGCGGGCCTCCACATAGTCGTGATAAGCAACTAAGTAAACGTGAACAATCACAAACAATGCGTAAAACCACATGGCCACGTGATGCCAGTACCGCAAGGTCATTTCAGACTCAAAAAAGCCCCCAAACCAAGCAAAAAATCCGGGGATCAGGGAGCTACTCATGGGCGCGTAGAGCGCGAAGCCGGTTAAGATGGAGAAGATACTCGCTCCAAACAATACCAAGTAGATCATCGAGGCCAAGGCGTTGTGACCCACGGACTTGATCTCGCCCTGTTTAGCCATAAAAAGGTCGATTACCAAAACCTGCCCTACCTCCTGCCACTGCGCTTTGGTGACCGGCAAAAAGGTATTCCAGCGGGCGTATTGGTTGCCCACAAAGGCCCAATAGACCCGATATACCCAATTAAATAAAAACAGGTAAGCCGAGCCAAAGTGGATAAACCGCACCGTACCAAACCAGTATCCGTCGTAAGCCTCCAGGTTGGTTAAAAGCGCTGGAGGGTTACCGATTAAATAGCCAGTGGCCGCCAGCGCCACTAACGCCAGGGCGTTGATCCAGTGGAAGATCCGAACCGGGACCTCCCAGACATACACCGGCTTAACAATATGGACTTCTTGGTTTGCCATTTGCCCCTCCTAAAAGGTGTTAAGCTGATGTTTATGTTCGCCCTTTTCATCATACAAATGTACTGCACAAGCCAAACAAGGATCGAAGCTGTGGATCGTGCGGATAATCTCTAAAGGTTGGTCCGCATTGGCCACGGGGGTTCCAATCAAAGAGGCTTCGAAGGCCGAGCGTTGATCCTTGGCATCTCTGGGGCTGGCGTTCCAAGTGGTGGGGACGACCAATTGGTAATTCTCGATTTTGTGATCCTTAATCCGCACCCAATGCGCCAATGCGCCCCTTGGAGCTTCCGAAAGACCAAACCCTTTGGCCTCCGAGGCCCAAGTCTCAGGCTTAAATTTAGCCGAATTGTGCACTCGGTCATCGCCAGACTTGAGGTTGCCAATTAGCTTGGCATAATCGTCAAGCGCCCACTGGGCAATCAAGACCGACTCCAAGCCCCGCGCGGCGGTGCGGCCCAAGGTGCTAAAGAGCGCTTCTGGGCCTACGCCCAGTTTACCCAAAGCCATACCAACTACCTCTTTGATATCGTGACTGCCTGAAGCATAACCAACCAGCATCCGAGACAGCGGGCCTACCTCGACCGCGTGACCTTTCCAACGTGGGGTTTTAACCCAAGAATATTTGCCTTCGACGTTGAGGTTTTCATAGGGTGGCTGAGGACCGGTGTAGTTAAACTCGGTTTCACCATCATAAGGGTGTAGCGCCTTGTCGTCGCCTCCTTGGTAGCTATACCAAGAATGGGCAATCTCTTCAGTAATCTCTTGAGGGTTGGTGGGGTCCACCGGATGCACCTGGGAAAGGTCGCGATTCAAAATAACCCCGCGAGGCAACCGCAAGCCAGAGGCATCATTATAACTGCCCGTCGGTTGGTCGCCGTAAGCCATATAGTTGGTCAACCCACCGCCAATCGCCGCCCAGTCCGTATAGTAAGGGGCCACGGCCAATAGATCGGGGATGTAAACCTGATCGATAAACACTTTGGCATCCTTTAATAAGGAGTGAACGTGGTTGAGCCGCTCCATGTTGATCGCGTTAACCTCGTCCAGGTTAATCGCGCAAGGCATACCACCCACCACATAGTTAGGGTGGGGGTGTTTACCTCCAAAAATCGCCTGAATCTTGACCACTTCCTTCTGCCATTCTAAGGCCTCTAAGTAGTGCGCCACTGCCAAAAGGTTGACCGCTGGCGGCAGCTTGTAGGCCTTGTGCCCCCAATAACCATTAGCAAAAACACCTAACTGGCCAGACTGGACAAATTTCTTAACCCGGTTTTGCACATCTGCAAAATAACGGGGGCTCGACTTAGGCCAGTTGGATATCTTTTTTTGAATCTCACTAGTTTCTTTGGGGTCCGCAGACAAAGCACTAACCACATCAACCCAGTCCAGGGCGTGCAAGTGGTAAAAATGCACCACATGGTCTTGCATATAAATCGCGGCAAACATCAGGTTGCGGATCAGCTCTGCGTTAGGCGGAATGTCGATACCCAAAGCATTTTCCACCGCTCTGACCGAGGTCAAGCTGTGCATACTAGTGCAAACCCCGCAAACCCGGCCCACCAAGGCCCAAGCATCTCTAGGATCCCGGCCTTTTAAAATAATTTCCAAGCCTCGAACCATAGTCCCTGAGGACCAGGCATCGCTGATTTTACCATCGGTAATTTCCGCTTCGATACGCAGGTGGCCTTCGATACGGGTAACTGGGTCAACAACAATACGCTTAACCATGATGGCCTCCAGTGTGTTCCTCAATACGGTCTTTGATTTCAGTGCGTTTGGTTAGGTTGGCCGCCACTAAATGGGCACCCACACCCACGCCAGTAGCTACAGCCAAACCAGCGCCGATTTTGTCGGCGGTACCTTCGATAGCAAAACCTTTGGTGTCTTTTAAGTGTTCATAGAGACTGCCGTTGTCAAAATAACCGGCCTCGCTGCAACCGATACAACCATGGCCCGATTGGATCGGGAAACTGGTCCCTTCGTTCCACTTGGTTACGGCGCAAGCGTTGTAGGTAACCGGGCCACGGCAACCCATTTTGTAGAGGCAGTAGCCCTTCTTGGCGTTTTCGTCGTCGAAGGATTCCACAAAGAGTCCGGCGTCGAAGTTAGGCCGCCGGTAACAGGTGTCGTGGATTCGCCGAGAGTAGAAGGCTTTGGGGCGGCCATGCGCATCGAGGGCCGGGAGTTTGCCAAAGGTTAAGATATGAGTAACCACCCCGGCCATTACATCGGCGATTGGAGGGCATCCGGGCACGCTAATCAAAGGGGTCGAGCCCACAAACTTTTTAACCGGGGTGGCCTGGGTTGGGTTGGGCTTAGAGCCCTGGACGCAACCGGCAAAAGCGCAGTTACCCCAGCCAACCACAGCGAAGGCGTCTTTGGCCGCCTCCTCCACAATACTCTTGGCCGTTCGCCCGCCAATCACACAATGAATGCCATTGTCTGCCAATGGAATCGAGCCCTCGACCATTAAGATATATTTGCCCTTAAACTCCTCCATGGTTTTATGGAGGGCCGCCTCGGCTTGATGACCAGAAGCCGCTTGCAGGGTTTCGGTATAGTCTAAGGAAACCATATCCAGGACCACATCGGCGACAATCGGGTGCGAAGACTTAATAAAGGACTCACTGCAACAGGTGCACTCTTGGAAATGCAACCAGATTACCGGGGGGCGGGGGTTGTTTTCTAGGGCCCAAACCACTTGATCCAACTGGGAAGAAGCGATGCCGCTGGCTGCGGCAATCCAGCCGCAAAACTTGATAAAATCTCGGCGGGAATAACCCTTTTCTTGGGCTTGTTCCCAAATAGTGGGACGATGGTTTTTCATACTGCCTCTTGATGCCGTTGTGCTTGGATTGCTTCTTTTTGTAGCCAGTTGGCCAGTGCTTCTAGGCCCTCGCCGGTTTTTGCAGAAACCGCAAATACCGGCAAATTGGGTTTGAGTTTGCGGACGCTGGCTAAACAAGCGTCCAGGTCGAAGTCTAGGTAAGGGATCAGGTCAATTTTGTTAATCACTAAGAGGTCTGCGGTTAGAATCAAGTCAGGGTATTTAGCTGGCTTGTCGTCGCCTTCCGTTGCTGAAACCAAGGCGATTTTAACCGCTTCGCCTAAGTCAAAAGCGGTGGGGCAGACCATGTTGCCCACGTTTTCGATCATTACTACCGAATTGGGTGTCGGATTTAGTTTGTGAAGCCCTAGGTGAACCATTTGAGCGTCCAAGTGGCAGGCGGAGCCGGTGTTGATCTGCACCACGGGTGCGCCTGCTTTTTTGATCCGGTCTGCGTCGTTTTGAGTTGCCTGGTCTCCCTCAAGTACATAAAGGGGCAATCTCAACCAGTTTTCCTCGATTAACGCCTCTAAAAGTCGGGTTTTTCCTGAGCCTGGGGCGCTGATCCAGTTACAGGCAAAGATGCCCTCGCTCTGGAAATGCTCCCGGTTGTGGGCTGCTTGGTGGTCGTTGCGGCCTAAGATAGCCTTTTTAAGGCTAAACTCCTGGCCTGCTGGTTTGTCGTGGTGGTGCCCGTGAGAATGGTCATGTCCATGCTCGTGATGGGTCTCAGGGGCCTTGCCATCAATTAGGGGGGTGACCCCTTCGATGCAGCCGCAGTCTCGACACATAGTATCCCCTACCGCCGACCAAACAACAAATAAGCCCCTACCCCTAGGGCTAGTGCCACTAAAAATTCGGTCACCCCATGTAGATGGAACCCATCAAGGGCCGCGTGTCCAGGGTGGGCTAGGGCTAGACTCGGAGCAAAACCGATCAGCAGGAGAGGAAGGTGTTTTTTCATTATCAAGACCAACTTGGGGTTAAAAACAATCGGGAGCGCCAATTGGGACTGGACCCATAGCCCTAGCTTTCTGGCCCTGGTATTCTGCAACAAGCAGACCAACTTTTACTGCATTGTTTATATTGATGTACACAAATGGGCGCCAGGAATAAAAACAAACATAGTTTACACTAATGGAAACTATGTTTTCATTGCTTAATCTAAAGAGCTACCCTGGTCGGCAATTTCGATTTGGTACCTAAGCAATTTATTGCGCAACCCTACCCGCGAAAGTCCCAACTCTGTAGCAATCTTGGATTTATGGTTCCCATGTTTGCGAATCGCTTCCTCGATCAAATTCCGCTCTAACTCCCCAACCTGCTGGGCTAAACTCCCACCTCTAAGTGGAGCCTGGACCAGCCCGCGCAGTTTTGGAGAAAGATCTTGGGCTTCAATCTTTTTTCCTTGCGCCAAAACCAAACACCTTTTGACCTCGTTTTGCAGTTCGCGCACGTTTCCTGGCCAGCTAAAGGCCCTCATTAGCCCCATCGCCTCTTTCGAAAAACCAGAAATCTTTTTACCAAAGCTGATAGCGAGGCTGTTTAAGAGGTAATTGGCGATTAGTTCAATGTCGTCAGGCCGTTGGCGCAGAGGAGCGAGGTTGATATTAACCGTGGCCAATCGGTAATAGAGATCAGCGCGAAACCGCCCTGCGCGGACCTCTTCCTCTAAATTTCGATTAGTGGCGGCAACAATCCGAATATTGACTTGGCGACTTTTATTACTGCCTAAGGGGCGTAGCTCACCCTCTTGCAAAACCCGTAATAGTTTAACCTGAAAACTTGGGGTCACATCGCCAATTTCATCGAGAAAAACCGTGCCTCCATCGGCCTGTTCAAGCAGTCCAATATGCTCGGAAACCGCCCCAGTAAAAGCCCCCTTCACATGCCCAAAAAGCTCACTGATTAAAAACTCGTCTGATAAAGCGGCGCAGTTTTCCGCCACAAAGGGGCGCTCAGCCCGGTGGGAGCCATAGTGTAGCGCCCGGGCAAACATTTCCTTGCCGGTCCCCGACTCCCCGGTAATTAATACGGATACATCAAAAGGCGCGACCTGGGTTAGTTGCTCGCAAGCGTGGTTTAGTGGGGAATTTTGGCAGCGAAAAATCGAATCAAGCTGAAATCGTTGGGCTAGCTTTTTTTTGGTTTGCCGATTGCTGTGTTCCACTTGTTCGGTGGTTGCCCGTGTCTCGCTGGCTAAAAGCGCGTTTTCCGCCTGCAGGTCATAGAGTTTAACTAGGTTTTTAATAATTAATAGGAGGTTACTCGGGTGCCAAGGTTTGGCAATAAATTGGTAAATACCCCCGTTGTTAACCCCTTCAATAATGTCGTCCACATCGGAATAAGCCGAGATCAGCAAGCGAATGGGTGAGGGCCAACGCCGCCTTACTTCGGCTAAAAACGCCACCCCTGAGGTGCCCGGCATGCGGTTGTCGCATAAGATAACCTTGATCCGGTATTCCTCTAAAAAACGGAAGGCTTCTTCCGTGTTTCGGGCGGCTAGCACCTCGAAATCGGTGTCTAAGGTGCGGCTCATCGCCTCTAAAGCGCGAACCTCGTCGTCCACTATTAGGATTCGGTCTAATACACTCATATTGGGAAACTCGGAGGAACCTGGAAGAGGTACCCTGGTTTGGGGTCAGCATAGTTCAAGGGTCTAAAAACTCCAACCACAAATCATGCTACCCTAAAGAACAGAGGGCTCTATGGGCCTTAAATGGCCAAGAGGTTATTTAAAACCTCGAATAATTGACTAGGTTTTAGCGGTTTGTAAATCACCGCAGCAAAGCCAAATTTTTGACTTTGCTCGTTTACAGAAAACGCATCTGCCGTAACCGCCACCACGGGAATATGTTTGGTTTTTTCCCCTTCTTTAAGTATCCTAGTGGCTTCGAACCCGTCCATCAAAGGCATCTTTAGGTCCATCAAGATCACATCGACCTTTAATTGGTTGGCCTTTTCAATCGCCTCTAAACCATCACTGGCAACCTCGACCTGGTAGGGATAATTGTGCAAAATTTGGATAATCAGCTCACTATTAATCGCCATGTCGTCCACCACCAAGACCAATTTGTTTTGGGGGAACAGGGGGCAGTAGGTTTCAGAAGTCTCTGATTTTTCAGCTTTAGCTGTGGCGATCCCGCTAAATTTACAGGTAAAATGCGAACCTTTTCCAGGTACACTTTCAAGGGTTAAACTCCCTCCAAAATGTTCGGTTAATTTTTGAACAATATTCAGACCCAGCCCTGTACCTTCGATAAATTTAGCCCCTTGTTTAACCTGGACAAAGGGATCAAAAATATTTCCCTGCAACTCTATAGGAATGCCCACTCCTGAATCCTCAACCGATATAGTCAAGCAAACTGTCTTAGAATCTGCCCCTTCTGGCTCGACTTTAATAACCAGTCGCACAAAACCAGATTCCGTGAACTTCAAGGCATTTCCTATTAAGTTAAACAGGATTTGATTGATCCGCAAACGGTCAAACATTATCCAGGGAGGGTTTTGCGGCTGAAAATCTACCTGTAACTCCAGCCCTTTTTTTTCGGCAATCAGACTAAACAACCCCTTCATCTCATCGGCCAGTTCAATCAAACTAATCGGAACCGAAAGCACCGAAAGTACCCCCGACTCTATCTTGGCTAAGTCAAGGATATCGTTAATAATCCGCATCAACGACTGCCCGGCTTTATGGATATATTGAAGAAACCGCTTTTGATCCTCCCCTTGGGCGTCTTCGAGCAGAATCTCGGCAAAGCCTAAAACCGCATTCATCGGGGTGCGGATTTCATGGCTCATATTGGAAAGAAACTGGGTTTTGGCATAATTGGCCATTTTGGCTTCTTCCATGGCATTAAAGGCTTCCTGACGGGCCAAAACCAATTCCTGGTTGGCCCATTCCAGCGCCCTTTGCTGGTTAAAAAGAGCCAAAAACACACTAACCTTACTAACTAAAATATCCGGGTTAATTGGTTTAAATAAATAATCCACTGCTCCGACCTTGTAGCCTTCAAAAACGTGAACATCCTCTTTGTTAATCGCCGTTATA
>Ga0208246_1000622_pt1 | contig 26395 bp, 33 predicted proteins | sample RifOxyD2_FD_184039 | JGI IMG/M metagenome (GOLD analysis project Ga0208246, IMG submission 184039) | Soil microbial communities from Rifle, Colorado - Rifle Oxygen_injection D2 (SPAdes) | ecosystem: Environmental > Terrestrial > Deep subsurface > Rock core/Sediment | place: Rifle, Colorado... | reverse complement strand
TTAGCGCTTATGAAAATTTTAAAGAAAATACAATTAAAATAGACGAGGTAAAACTCAGAATGCTTAGAGGTGAACATATGGCTAACCCTAAAATTAGAAAACAGATACTTGGGCAGTAAAGGATAGTAGTGAAAAATTTATATTTAATCGCTTTTTTGGATTTAAAAGAGTCTATAAGGGCAAAATGGTTTTTAGTCTATTCTCTTGTATTTGGCGGACTTATTGCGCTCTTTTTTATTGCAGGCGTAACAGAGTCACAAGTAATGGGGTTTAGCGGTTTAAGCAGGCTTTTACTTATGTATATTCAGATTACCATTGTTATACTTCCTATATTTATACTTATAACAACCGTTCGCTCTATCTCAGGAGATAGAGACAATCATATACTTGAGTACATGCTCTCGTTTCCGATCTCTCTTAGACAATATTATTGGGGGAAAATTATAGGCAGATTTATTACAGTTTATCTGCCTGTAATATTTGCCATGATATTAGCGGTAATTTATGGAGCCATAAATGGTGCCAGTATTCCTTGGAGTATTTTCTTTTTGTATACAGGGTTGCTTTTTTCACTCTCAAGCGCATTTTTAGGGATTGCGTTTTTTATATCTTCTTTTGTAAAATCTTCTGAAGTTGCACTTGGGATTGCGTTTTTTATATGGATCTTTTTACTTGCTTTTATAGATATAGCTCTTATTTCACTCATGATGCAACAGCGCTTCAATGAAGAATTAATTATATTTTTAGCTATGATTAACCCAATGGAACTCTTTAGAGTTGCCGCAATCTCTCTTTTTGACCCTGAGCTTACCGTTATGGGACCTGTGGCGTTTTACATACTAGATTTAATAAGTCAAAGCGTATTTGTACTTCTCTCTATCGGCTATCCTCTTGTTGTAGGACTAGCTTTTGCTTATGCCGGTTTTAAAATATTTGAAAAAAAAGATTTAGTTTAAAAGGAGTTTTTATGTATAAAAAAATATTTCTGTCGCTAGTGATAGCATCGTCTCTTTCCTTAACTTCGACTCTTATCGCAGGCGAGTCGTATAAGATGGATTTTGATAATGAGAGTACATGTGTAGTAAGAAAATTAAAGGTCTATAAAGAACCAAAGTGGGTAGCTAAAATAGAACTAACAAATGGAAAAAAACTTTTTTTCTCATCACCAAAATCAATGATAGAGTTTTATCAAATCCCTGGAAAATGGTTTGATATAGGAGTGAAGAGTGAAGATGATTTTAAAAGTGTTTTAGTAACTGATTTTGACACGCTTAAAGCCATCGATGCAAGAGGAGCATTTTATGTTTACGGAGCAAATATAACTTCACCTGCAGGAGATGATTTAGTCCCATTTTCTTCATACGAAGCGGCAAAAAACTTTGCTTCAAAACATAATGGAAAAAGAGTGCTTGCTTTTAACCAGATTCCAGATGCTCTTATCAGACTACTAAACGGGAAAATTTAAGGAGGATAAAATGAAAAAACCAGCACCTATAAATGAAGAGATACCGCTAGATCCAAAAAGATACATAGTAAGCGAAACGGATGAGCATGGAAAAATTACATTTTGTAACGACTATTTCATTGAAATATGTGGTTATTCAAAAGAAGAGTTGCTTGGTCACGCTCATAGCATAATCAGACATCCTGATATGCCAAAAGTAGTTTTCAAGCTTCTATGGGAAACGATCTCTCAAGGTAAAAATATTAATGCTGTTATCAAAAACATGGCAAAAGATGGAAGATATTACTGGGTATTTACAGAGTTTGAATCAAGAAGAGACACCGATACAAACAAAATCATCGGCTATACCGCATCTAGAAAAACTATTTCAAAACATGTTATTGAGATTGTCTCTGATCTTTATGCAAAACTTCTTGAGATTGAAAAAACAAGTGGTATTGAAGCAAGTGAGGCATATCTTAACAACTATCTAAAAGATAAAGGTGAAAATATAACTTTTGTAAATCTTATGGAAGAGATACACAAATTTTATTAAAAGACAAGAGTAAGATTTTTCTTACTCTGCCATATTAAAAAAATTCTACAAGTGCATCTTTATTTATATATCTATTTTTAACATTTATGATCTGATTGTCTTTAAAAAATTTTAAGATTCTAGAGAGCGTTTCAGGCGAAACACCAAGAATCTCTGCTATTTCAATATTTTTAGTTTCAAAAAAATCATCCGTATGGTCATAGATATATTTTGCGACCCTCTCTTTAGAATCGAGTACCAAATTTGTAGAAATTATATTTTCAAGATTTTTAATCTTTTTTATAAGAGATGTTTGAATATTAAATGCCATATTTGGATTTGAGAAGATAATCTCTTTTAATTTTTCAAAATCTATTTTTAAAACTTCAACATCACTATATGCTTTAGCGGTTGCAGGGTATGCGATGCCCTCAAAATTTGCCACTTCGCCGATAAGTTCATTGCCGTGAAAATATTTAAGAACTACTTCTTTATGACTTGATGATGTTTTATATAACTTTATAACGCCTTTTACCAAAAGATATAAAAATCTAGGCTCATCTCCCTCATAAAAAACAATATTATCCTTAGAAACCTTATGTTCTGTCGTGAAAGTTTCTATCTTTTTTATAGTCTCGTCATCAATATTCTGAAAAAGAACTATACTTTTTATATGTGTTTTCATTTTATTTTTTTTAATACTTCATCATAAGTTAAAATCTCTTCACTACTTTTAATAGACTCTTTTAACTTATATGCGCTAAATCCAAATGCCATCGGCGTAACATTTTGGGATGTATAAAATGCGGCTCTTGCATCACACCACTCTCCGCTTATTGCATCCGTTATCCAGATCTCTGCGCTATCTTTAAACTCTATCTTCTCTTCATCAAACCATAAAGCCATGCAACCGATATCATCAAATTTATAAACTTTTTTTGTACTTGGATGCTTAAGTTGTACGGTATTTTTTCTATCACTCAATACCATAACGCATCTATCACACATATCTCTATCCCAGTTTATCTTAGTAGGTCCGCTTTGAACTTTTTGTTCACAGCCTATGAAGAAAAATATCATAGATGAAAACAGTAACAATTTAAACTTTAACATGCAAAATCCTTATAGCAAAACGCCATTTTTTATATAATACGCTGCGATGTACAGCGACAATAATATAACATAAAGAGAATTAAATAAAAGTGAGGCAATGTAACTTGCTTTTGTCTCTTTTACAAAACTAACGACTAAACCGTAAAATGTGCCCATAAATAACAAAAAGTATATAAGATATCCAACATAATAGTAATCACTCTGCAAGTAACAAAACGGGCAGTGATGGGATGGAAGTTCATATATATACGTTCCGAAAAAGAGTATAAGAGATATAAGAGAAACCGGAATAAAAATTATATTTAAAGTAGTAAAAATATATCTGTTTTTCAGAAAATAAAATAGCACTATCAGAAGATAATTTCCATAAAATATACTAAGTAAAAGAGAAGTGTCAAGCGTAAAAAGGGTGGAAATTGCAGAGGTTGAAGAGCTTGAGTAGATACTTCCGCAACAACTTACCATTTTGTCAATCTCTATAGAGCTAAACATAATAAATTCTAAAACTATTTCAACCATAAAAAGAAAAAACAGCCCGATAAATAGCCCAAATTTCAGTTTTGTGTACGGCTGATTTTTGTCTGTCATATCTTGATTGTGCAGTTTTAGCCAGTGTGCAAAGAGATATAAATTTATAATTTTTAAAATAATTAAGTATGCTCCGCTATTTGTAGCATCGACCACACCCGCCGCACACATAGCACCAGTTATAACATTTGATATTTTATCAAGTGCGAAGATAAAAAAAAGAAAAAGCGGTACTTTAATAGTAAAAATATATTTTATAATAGTTGAAGCTAGAAAGCTCTCTTTTTCTAATTTATACTGAAGTTCTGAAGTTGAGTCTATATTCCATCGCAAAAATATTTTTATACTAAGTACGAAAGCCACTATGCTAAAGAGCGCAAATATGCCATTTAAAATAAGAATGGTAAGTACTTCCGGAGTTAAGAGCATTAAACAATACTTCCTTGATAGATCTCTATCTCTCTATCTACGATATCAAGTCCAAAAAAGAGCGGATCATGTGTAGCTATTACAATAGTCTTGCCCTCTACTTTTAGCTCTTTTAAAATTTCTATAAAAGCCAAAGAAAGCTTCTCATCCAAGTTTGCCGTAGGTTCATCCGCTAAGATTATTTTAGGATTGTTTATATTTGCTCTGGCAATAGCAACTCTTTGCTGTTCACCGCCGGAAAGATTTTTAACAAGCTGATTCTCTTTGTGTTCAATCTGAAACATCTTTAAAACTCTCTTTAGTTTTTCTTCAATCTCATCTGAACTTAGGTTCATGGGGACAAGAGGCAAAATAATATTCTCTTTAGCACTCAGCATAGGCATAAGGTTATATTTTTGAAAAACAAAACCGATGCTATGTCGTCTAAAATCAGCTGCGAAATTATCGGGAAGTTTAGAGATCCTATCTCCATTTACAAGAACCTCTCCGCTAGTCGGTTTGCTAAGGGCGGCTATAAGGGAGAGAATAGTACTTTTTCCGCTTCCGCTTGCACCTCTTAAAACGACCAGTTCACCTTCTTTGATATGGAGGTCTATACCTTTTAATGCTATTACGATATTTTGGCTATTAACCTCATACTGCTTGATTATATTTTTAAGCTTTATCACTATCTTATAACCTCATCTGCTTCAAGTGTAGCGCTTCTCCATGAGGGAATAATGATAGCCGCAATATAAATCGGAACGCTTAGAAAAAATATAAGAGCCAACGTTTGCACATCAAACACGAAAGGGAGATTAAACGATGTTTTTAGCTGTGAATACCCCGTAAAAATATTCTGTAAGAGAGGAGCTTTGAGTATATAAACAAATGCCAATGCCGCTATTATTCCTAACGTATAAGAGAAAAATGAGACAATAAAACCTTCATAAAACTTCTCTCTGAGTACATCATCAACCCTCCAACCGATAGCTTTGAGGATTCCTATCTCTCTCTTTTGTTCACTGCTAAGTCCGCTTGCTTTATCATAAATAATAATAAAAAATGTAAAAAGTGAAATTACAAATAGTGCCAAGAAAATTCCACTTTTATAGTCAAAAATATTTTGATAACTGATTTTCAAATCATCTTTGGTTACCACCCTGCTGTCAGGATAAAGTAGTTTTATCTTAGAAGCGACAGTAGCTATCTCATTATGATTTGCAACTCTAACAACTATATCTGTTGCTTTGGACTCATCCATATCAAAGATCTCTCTTACGCTCTCTTTGCTCATCACTATAACATCATTGGACTCTAACTCCGTATCACTGCTAAATACTCCTGTTATATCTACTTTTTTAAGAGTTCCGTTAGGTTTTATAAAGTTAAAGTACTCTCTGTAGTAATTTTTATCTATAACCTTTTTAACACCTTCACCCACTATCATAGATGGTTTGCTAAAATCCAACTCTTTTGCAACTTTTACAAATGAGTTTTTATATTGCTCTTCATACTCGTCTAATCCTATTATGCTGAAATTTACTCCGGCATTTTCAAAATAGTAATATCCCCAAACCCTTGCTAGAGCACTCTCTACTCCCGTAATCTCTAAGATCTCATCAACCACACCTACATCTATATCATAGTGTCGCCCTGCTTTAATCTTTTGAACGGTTATTTCAGGCAGAGCTTCTAGCGTTGAATTAAGCTCATATTTTATGGAGTTTGTTATAAAAAATAGTGAGCTTAGCAGAAATACCAAAACACTTAAAACTGAAGTTACAAAAAATGTTTTGTATTTTTGAGAAAGAAGAGAGTTTATCGCATACTCAATGATATAAAGATTAATTTTACTTCTCATTGTTGTTCTTCTTATTTATAATATCTGAACCGGAGAAAACATAAGTTGACGCAAAATACTCTCTTAGAGATCCATCATCCTTGTAGATAGAGAAAAAATCACTTAAACTTCTATGTCTCACATATGAAGATTCTGTTGCAATAGAGAGATCAGGAAGCTTTATAGATCCGACAAATTTCGTCTTAGCATCCAAACCCTCTCTGCTCATACTCTTTGATACATAAAGGTAGGCTACCTCCATGACAAGGAGCGCAGATAAGATAAAAAAAGAGCAGATTAAAAACTCACTTTTTTTATTCATCTAATTTTCTTATGTCCTCTTTTGTTATCTCGCCAAATTTTAGAATTTTTTGACCTTTGTGATCCAAACTAAAAGTTTTTGCTTCATCCTCATTCATAAAAGGTATCGGTTCATTTCCCATAGGTCCATAAATATCACTTCCCATTACATAGAAAGCCTTTGTAGCATCAATAGCTTTTTGAGAATAGTAATCACTTGCCAACATTTTTGAGATGCCATCTTTATGCTCAAAATAGTATTTCATCATATCTTTTACACCGTCAAACGAGAAGTGAGACTCTTTGTAGAAAATTTGAGCTGCCCATTTTGGATATTTATAAACAAACATACCGCAAATAGGGCATTTTTCATCCTTGGTAACTTTTATAACATCATTACTATTTTTTACATCGCCAAATCTTTTAACTTCCCACATGTACAAAGATAGAGGTTGAAGTTCGCTCTCTTTTAATTCACCGCAAAGTTTTTTGTTTTTAAGATCCGCTTTTAGTTCATTAATCTGAAGGTAAGCATTTATATCTATCTCTTTTTTACAATTTTTTTCAAATATCTTTTGTCCCATTGGATAGATCTGCTTACTTTTCTTACTCTCTACCATCGCAACATCTGATGCTAATGAATCCTGAGCCATTTTAAGAGCTACAGTAAAATCAACAACTTTTCCGCCATGCTCCATGTTGAAATCTTCTGCCGCCTCTTTATCTGCAAAAGCAAGTTTACTGACTTTTGACATCGTACCTGCAACATCTGAGCCGACTACATAAAATGCACTCTTAGCTTCTATAAGTTTTTGGGTTGAAGAATCTACAACTTTTATATCATTAACGTCTATCTTATGCTCTTGCATATCAACTGCCAAACATCGCATAGAACAATATTGTCTCTCTTGATGATTATGAACTTTAGAAGTATGTGAAGTTTTATAAAACATACCGATACTCATCCCGCACACCGGACACCACTCTTTTTGTTCACCTTGCTGAACCAACTCAGGCTTTATTGTAGCAGATTTGGTAAATTCCTGGGCAGCCACACTAGATAATCCTAAAAACAGAGCCATCATAAATATTAAAATAACTTTCATAGTATAAAACCTCTTATTATTTTATATCTTTTTATAATTCAAGCAAAATAAATACGCTCAAAATGTTAAAAAAGTTTCTTATTGTACCTTAAGAAGCATTAATCTTCTTATAAATAATATAAGCAAGGCTACTGCTAAAATTTTAAAGTCAAGCTCGCTAGTCATATGAATATTTTTAAAAGTATCACTTTGCGTAGCTTCAATACCTAATCTTTGCATCGATATTATATTTGGAGCATACACGGCACTAAACATAAGCCCTGAAAAAAGAACAGTTATAGAACTACCGAAAATAATGGCATCTCTTTGTCCCTTTTTATACATGACAAGTTCATATAAAGCAATGAAAAAAGCCATTAAATAAATCCAATAGCTAAAACGGCGAAAAATCTCACCCATTACAATACCAGAGTTATAACTGCCTAAGACAACCTCGCTTAAAAGTTTGTCCGCATTAAAAATAACAGGAGCAACAAAAGCTCCAAGAACAATTACCGCACCAAAAGTTGCCGCTAAAATAATCAAATAACCAAAATCAATATAAATATTTCTCTTTAACAAATTACAACCTTAGTGTAAAACCCCTGTCAAAACCACTCAAATCTTTATAAAAATCAAGTGATATTTGCGGCTTTTTATTTAAATAGTTTGCTATTTTATCTTTTTGGTCATAACCTATCTCACATGTAAAGAAGTTAATATCTCTTCTTAAGACTTCATCAAGAAGTTCTTTTATTATCTCATCTCCGATATCTCCGCCAAAAAGCGCATTTTGCGGTTCATAAGAAAGGTTTGATTCTAATATTGCATCATTTGCGATATAGGGAGGGTTTGAAACTAAGTAATCAATATGCTCATTTATAGGATTTAGCAGTGAACCGTGTCTTAACTCTATTCTCTTGGAGAGTCCAAAATTTTCTATATTTATCCTTGCTATCTCTAAGGCAGCTTCTGAGATATCTACTGCTATGAATTTTGCATTCACAAAAGCTTTTGCAAGCATTATGGAGATGATTCCGCTCCCTACACCAACCTCTGCGAAAGTTATATCAGAATTTTTATTTGATATTTTTTTTATAACTTCATCTATTAGAAGTTCAGTCTCCGGACGTGGAATAAGCGCACCTTTTTCAATATAAAATTCTTCACTGAAAAAACTAACTCTATTGGTTATATACTCTAAAGGCTCATTTTTGGCTCTTCGCTCTACCCACTTAAAAAGGGTATCCACATCTTCTACATGTGAGTTTTGATTCATCAAAAGCCAAAGTTCATCTACATTTAGATAGTGCATGAGAAGAAGCTGAGCCTCTCTTGAGGCTCTCTCTATGATTGGACTTAGAGTGAGAGTAATATCTTTTAAAAGATCTTTTACTAGATATCCGCTTGGCATGGTTCTCCCAAAGCACTCTTATCACTGCTCTGTACATCAACGCCTAGCTCTTTTAATCTTTCTAAAACAGGAGGATGTGTGTAGTGAAAAAAGATATAAAGCGGATGCGAGAGAGGAAAACTTCTATTCTCTGTTACCAACTTTTTAAGCGCGTTTGCAAGTTCAATAGCTCCGCCGCTTCCGCCAAGCTCACTTCCCATTTTATCTGCCGCATATTCATTATGACGACTGACCACTCCCATAACAGGCATCATCAAGAATCCCAAAACAGGCATAAAGAGAAGAAGCAGTATTATAACACCGTATGGTGATTTACTAATTCCCAGATCTATATAAAGTGCATCAGGCAAATTTCCAAAAACACCAAACATTCCAAAGAGCATCATACCGACCATTGCTATATTTTTATAAATATCTCCATGCGCAAAGTGACCAAGCTCATGACCCAAGACTGCCAAAAGCTCTTTTGTGGTTAGTTTTTCTATCAAAGTATCAAAAAGCACGACTCTTTTTGATTTGCCAAGTCCACCGAAATATGCATTCAATCTTGCGTCTCTTTTACTTGCATCACTCACAAAAACACCTGCACTGACAAAACCGGTTTTATCCATTAAACCTTTTATTTGAGTATCAAGCTCCTCGTTTTGAAGCGGAGTTAATTTATCAAAAAACATAGCCCTGAAAGTAGGATAAAGTATATTGATTAAAATAACCACCGCAAATATAAATACGAAACTCCAAAGCCACCAAAACTCAAAACTAGAGATAATCGCATAAATCCCCCATACAACGAGTGAACCAAATATTAGAGTAGTTACAAACGAGATAAGCGTATCTTTTATCCACTGTGCTTTGGTTGATTTATTAAAACCGAACTTCTCGTCAAGTACAAACTTTTCATAGTAGCCAAATGGCAGAGAGACAATTGAATTGATCAATAAAAAGCCCATAACGATAGCAATATTTAGCAGAGCTTCATTTTCAAAATATATAGTGCTTGCTAAAAATTCAATCCCAAAACCTATCCAAACGATAAAAGCGATATAGTCGACAAACATCGTCACAATGCCAATCTTCTCTTTAGCAACGGTGTAATTTCCGGCTTTTATAAAATCATTATCCGATAGAAGAACTGCTTTGCCACGCTTTGCTTTATTTACAAAACCTATCTGCATAACACTTGTGTAGATTGAAATAAGAACAAAAAAAGTATAAACGCCTATAATAATAGTTAACATGCGACTGCCTTAAAAAAATTTTGAAATTCTATCATCAAGGTACCTCTAAAAGCCCTTAACGATTTTTTTGGAGAAGGTAAATTAAGAAACTATAAAATTTAAATATTAAACAGCTCATTATCAAAAAAGCTATCTACAGATATATTTTTAAAAGCAGCATTCAGACTTGTAAAAAGAGTCGGGAACTCTTTTTCCATCTTAGAAAGCATCTCTTTTGTATGCGCTCTGGCATGAGGCATCTTTATATCAAATCTCATTGACGGACATGCCTCATCGCCTATCGTCTCAATACAGTTTTCTTGCACGAAAGCCAAAAGCTGCCTCTCTCTCATTTGAATAAGAGGACGGATAACGGTAACACCTCTATCGGCTTTATATTTTGGAGCAAGAGATCTCAACTGCCCATTATAGATAAAGTTCATAAAAAAACTCTCCGCCGCATCATCCATGTGATGTCCGAGTGCAACTTTATTGCAGCCGTATTTCTCAGCCGCACTATAAAGAGATCCTCTTCTCATGCGGGAGAAAAAACTGCAAAAAGATGAATTTTTTCTGATTTTATCTTCTGCGATATCGTAGATATTAGTATTGTACACCTCATACTCTATATCATGTTCAAGGCAGTGAGCTTTAAGTTTTTCATAGTTTTCACCCATACCATACGAAACCGTTACGGCAATAAACTCAAATTTAAACGGAGCACGGCGTTGCTGCTCTTTTAATGCATGAACCAATGTAAGCGAATCTTTACCTCCGCTCAGTCCCACTAAAATCTTATCGCCCTCTTCTATAAGGTTAAACTCGGCATTTGTTCTACCAAGTTTGCTCATAATTTTTTTAGATATTTTTATAGACATTTTAAGCTCGGCTTGTCTGAACGCACTCCACAGGGAGTACCCTTGTGGTATAAGCCTTACGCTGAGTAAAATATAGCGTTAGCGTAGCTAAATGGACTCTATTCATTTAGCGTTCTTAATAATGGACTGCACCATTTTCATAACGAACTCTGCACTCTCTTGAGCACTTGTTTGCAAAAATTCATCAAAACTAAAACTTGCATCCATATCTGCTGTGTCGCTTATGGCACGAAGAATGAAAAAAGGGACATTTAAAGCATCGCAAACAACGGCAACGCTTCCACCCTCCATCTCAAGCGCATCCGCTCCGAATGTTGTGCCTATCCAGTTTTTTTGTTCCTCGTTTGCTACAAACTGATCTCCAGTAGCGATGATTCCCTCTTGAACTTTTTTGCCCATTTCTGATGCAACCGATTTGCTTATCTTTATCATCTCTTTATCTGCTTCGACAAAAACTGCACCCTCTGGAACATAACCGTATGGATGACCAAAAGCTGTAATATCCAAATCATGCTGAGAGAGTTTTGTAGCCACTATCAAATCCCCGACTTTCAGAGTAGGTGATATTGCCCCTGCAACCCCTGAGAAAAGCAATCTATCTGCACCAAAATGTTCAATCATCGTCGTAGCCGTAAGAGCTGAAAAGACTTTTCCTATTTTGCTATAAGCAATAACCAGATCAACGCCTTTATATGAAGCTTCATAATATTTATTGCCTGCATATTGAGTCGTTTTATATGAATCCAGTTTTTCAAGTATCGGAGAGATCTCTTCGGGCATTGCTCCCATTATTGCTATTTTCATAAAACTTCCTTATATTTTAAATGTTTTAACTATTTTTTCATATCGATGCAGTTTATGCGATATTGCACCATTTTCATCGACGATACAGCTTCCGCCCCAAAAACCCAAACCGTCTTCAAAACCAACTCTGTTTACAAATATAAGTTTGGCTCTGCACTCAAGTGCTACTGTTTTAATAATCTCATACCACTTATCTTCAATTTCAAGTCCGCTATCGCTAAAGCCGCGTGCCGGAGAGGCGACAAGAACTATTATAAAATCAGGATTTTGTTCTATCAACTCATCATGAACACTTTTGTGCCATAGATCTTCACAAACGACCATAGATACTTTTCCGAATTCAGCTGAAAAACTCTCAAAAACATCTCCTGCTCTGAAGTATCTAGCCTCTTCAAACATTCCGTAATTTGGCAGATGGACTTTGTTATGTTTTGATAAAAGCTTACCTTTTGAGAAGTAAAGGGCAGCATTTCTAAAGTCATTTCCATCTCTAAGGGCAGCACCTACTACGACATCTATATACAGACTTAAATTTTTTAAAATATCAAGCTCATCAATACTCCAAGCATCCTCAGAGAGTTTATCTTGAAGCATGTAGCCATTCAGAGACAACTCCGGAAAAACTATTAAATCACTCTCATCTTTGCACGCAGTAACAATTGAAATAATCTCCGCTAAATTAGAACGATTCAACTTCGGTGAAGTTTGAGCCAGAGTAACTCTCATTTTATTTACAAATCTGCTCTACAACTTCAAGCAAAGATTTCATATCCGAGATAGTGTATGTCTCTAAATTCGGTGCAATTCTTTTGTTGAGTCCTTTAAGAGTAGCTCCATTTCCAAACTCAATTGCGATATCAACACTATCGGCAATCGCTAGAATCGACTGCTTATACTTAACAGGCTTCACCAGCTGCTCAGTTAAAAGTTCAACTGCTTCTTTTTTAGTCGCATATGAAGTCGTTGTCACATTTGAAATAACCGGTGCTTCAAAACTCTCACTAATCATACTCTCCATTAGACTCTTAAGCGGAACTTGAGCCGGAGATAAAAGCTCACAGTGGCTTGCAACCGACATATTAAGTAGAAGTGCGCGTTTCGCACCCGCATCTTTAAAAGTCTGCTCCATTGAAACAAGATCCGCTCTCATACCTGCAACAACCAACTGTCCGTCTTGATTGTAGTTTGCAGGCCAAACTTTTTTACCATCTTTTTGCGCATCTGAACAAATTTTCTCAACCGCCTCATCATCAAGCCCCATAATTACCATCATGCCTGCCTCAATATCTGCACAAGCGTCTTGCATTAGCTGACCACGTCTGTGTACAAGTTCAACAGCATCTACATAGTCAATCGCGCCGCTTGCACAAAGAGCAGAAAACTCACCTAATGAGTGTCCTAAAAACAGTTCGGCTTTTATGTCAGGACACTTATCTTTAAATAGACGATATGCTACCATTTGAATCAAAAGAATTGCCGGCTGAGTATATGCAGTCTGCCCCAACAACTCATGCTCTCCAAAAATCAACTCATCAAATTTTAGACCGACTCTCTTTCCTGCTTCTTCAAACATCTCTTTAGCAATATCAGAGTTGTCATAAAAATCTCTTCCCATACCTGTCGCTTGTGAACCTTGTCCTGCAAAAATCATCGCTATCTTTTTCATTTTTATCCTTTTATAAATATTTATCGTTTTCTGCTATCTTTTTTCTTAGAGTGTTTCTGTTTAGACCGAGTCTATCTGAGAGTTGAAGCTGTGATTTAAATTTATCAAATCCGGCTTTAATAAGCGGTGCTTCATAAAGATGCAGAAAGTTTTTATAATCACTTTGCGAGCCTAATCTATCTACCAAATAGTTATAAAATATCTCCATTAGCTCATTTTCATTTATATCTTGCAATAGAAAATGAATCATCACCTGTCTTCGTAAAGAGTTTGAGTTTTTAGTTAAATCTGGTTTAAAATTTCTGAGTTTAAACATACCTTTTGAACAAAATAGTAAAGATGCCTCTTTAATAAATTGCTGTATCAACTCATCAACATCTTCAGGTCTTTCCCTAAGAGGCGGAATATCAAACTTAACACTAAAGAGCTTGTCTGCCAACTCATTACTATATGAACTTTTTGCAGTTGCAACAACTCTTATACTATTATCCTGTGCAATTTCTAAGATTTTTTTTATATTTGGTGAATTTTCTAAATTTGTAATAATGACTTTATTAACACTCTCTAATGTACTTAATAATTCGTCATGATTTGATGCATCAAAGACTGAAGCATCCGGAAGTATGTAACAAGCTAAACTCTTTTTTCCGACTCCAACTTCTCCCGTTATAAGAGAGTTGACATTGAGTGTTTTTAAAAGTGTAGCTGTCTTAAATGCTTGTGCCGAAGCGGCAGAAGCAGTTATATAACTAGCATCCACAACCAGTGCCGCCACCTGAACCACAACAATCATCTTGTTGATTTTCTACAGGAACACCACTCATAGCTTCTTCAGCAGATGCTTCTCTTATATTATTTACTAAAACCATAAAGGATAAATCTTTGCCAGCTAAAGGATGATTAAAGTCAATAATTACACTATCATTACCTATCTCTTTTACAACAACTTGGACAGTCCCTCCATCTTCACCTTGACCATAAAGACTCATGCCAACTTCTAAATCGATGCCTGCAAACTGATCTAGAGGAACTTCTTGGATCGCTTCAGAACTATATTTGCCATAAGCATCTTCAGCTTTTACAAGAACTTCAGCTTTTTCACCAATTGACATATTTGCTATTGCATTTTCCAACCCTGGAATTATTTGACCTCTTCCAAACATAAATACCAATGGCATACCACCAACATTGCTATCTACAACTTTTGCACCATCACTTACTTCATACTCTATTGATACAATTTGATTTATCTCTATTGCCATAACTTCATACCTTTTAATTTTTTGTGATTCTATCATAATTATATCAATTACAATAAATATATACCAACTATTTTATTGAATTTAGTTTGCTTTTTGCACTTTTTGCATGTTCTGATTCAGGATATTGTGTAACTACCGCATCATAAAAAACTTTTGCATTCTTCACATCACCTGTTTTTTCCATAGAAGCTGCTGTATGAAGCATTAATACAGGCATATACCCAGCTTTACTGTGAAGTGTCGCGCTCTTTTTAAAATATGCTATTGCATCAGCATAATTTTTTCTGTAATACTCTATTTCACCTATCATATAGTTAGAAAGGGCAGGTTTATAATTTTTTTCTGCTAGTTCTTTGTACAACTCTGCAGATTCTGCATAACTTTTTTTATCATAAAGTGCTTTAGCTTTTTTTTCTATATCAGCATTTGGCAACTCACTATCTTTTGATTTTATTGCTTTTGATTTATTTGTTGAATCTTTTGAACTAGAATCTTTTAACATTAAACTTTTAAGTTTGTTCATATCATTTACTAGTGAATTAAATTCATCTTTTTTAACGTAAGAGAGATTAATTGCGTCTAATAATTTAGAAATTTCAATAATTTGAAGATTGATTTTTTCAATGTCTTTAGTATTAACCTGTATAGATTCTATGATACGTTTATCATATTCACTCTTACGAGAGTTTTCATCTTCTAAAGATTTTATTTTAAGCTTATTATTATGCGTAGATGTATTTATACTTTCAATAATTGTCTGTAATCCATCAACTCTCTCTCTAAGAGAATCAACTTCATTAGCTTGATTATTACTTTTTACAACAACTTTATTAAGATTTTTTTTTGTTTCTAAGATGGTTGCTTCAGTTGAAGTTAAGCCATAAGGATTTGGATTATTTAAATCACCTGCACCGAACGCAGAAGGTTCGGCAGCAGTTAAATAATGAGGTAAGATTACTGCCAATAAGGCAATTATTTTACTACTATTCATAAATTACGGTAGAAGTTTAAATTCAACTCTACGGTTTTGTGCCCAGCACTCTTTAGTTTTGTCAGTACAAGTAGGATTACCTTCACCTAAACTTACCATAGAAATACGGTTAGTATCAATACCCTCTGCAACTAAAGCATTTTTAACTGTGTTTGCTCTTTTTAATCCTAGTGCGAAGTTATACTCATCACTTCCCCACTCATCACAATTTCCTTCTAACTTGATAGCATATTTACTTGCTTGAGATTTTGCTACAGAAGCATCTTTAGATACATTAGCTTGCATATCAGCTCTGATATTGAATTTATCAAAATCAAAATATACAGAACTGAACTCTTTTTCTAAACGAGCAATGATTTCACTCTCTGACTCTGAACTACCTAGAGATTTACCTGAAAGACCTTCTGAAGATCCTGCATTACTGCTTGCTGCTGCATTATCTACTGCTTCAACTTGAGGCTCTTTATCACTACAACCACTCAACACTAATAGTGCTGCAAATACGCTCGATACTACTACATTTCTCATTTTTTCCACCTCGGATTTTATTTAACGGAATTATATCTAAACAATATTAAAATATTATTATATTTACCAATCAATTGACTGAACTTTACCATACTTGAGTGGAAAAAGGAAGTTTTTATTATGATTAAGCCTAATAATGCCGATTGAGCTTTGAGATTGATAGTTTTTTATAAAAACTATCGCATCTCCGTCAACTGAAAATCTTGGAAATTCATTCACACCTACAGCTGTAAGTCTTCTGATAAAATCAGTTTTTGTTGAGATAAGGTGTAAATTGAATGTATTTCCGCCAAAAGATTCTGAACTTTCTCTTGCTTTATACACTATGTATTCACCATGCGCACTACATGCCGCATTGCTCTTTCCATAATGCACCATCTGCTGAACACTATTTGAATTGATATTTGTCGAAAATATATTCGGATAGCCTAAACGATCAGATACAAAAACTACTTTATCATTGCCCATAAATTGACCACCAACATCAATACCACCATAATTAGTTAACGCTCTCGCATTTTTTGTTTTTACATCATAGAGATAAATATCAGGTTGTCCTTTTGGAGCCATAGTAAGCAAAAGTTTGCTACCGTCTTCATTTGCATCTGAACATATCATCATACCATCTGAAGATTTAATCACACTTCCTTTACCGGTTTTAATATCTAAATACTTTAAAGTTGGCTTTCCATCTAATGAGCTATAATAAAATCCGCTTTGTTCCTTATTTGCCCATTTTGGAAATATATTAAAGCCGCCTTTTACAATTACATGCTGATATGTAAGTGTATAATCTGATATAACCAACTCGCTTTTTTGAGGAGAAATCATTCTAGAAAAAATTACTTTTCTTTTCATCCATTCTACCGGAGCTTCACCCATAAACTCATTTATATCATATGCTATAGTGTGAGAAACAAACATGTATATATTAGAACTACTTACATTATAATTTTTTTTAAAAACTACATTGCCACCATTCATAAGCTTAATATCCACACTAAATGAACTGCCATTGTCTTCACTAAGTTTATAACGCAAAACATATTTCATATCTTTATTTTCAACTAAAACTCTATTTAAATCATAATCAACCTGACGATAAAATCCGTCTACATTAAAGATAGCAAGAACATTTAAATCAGCCACAATTGATTTGAAAAACTTATCTCTAAATGCTTGCTCATGGCTAGTTGTTGAGTCTTCAACCGCTATAGTCGGTAGACTATCTACTTTTTTTACAACATCTATAGTTGCATCACCTGCAAATAATGATGCTATTACTAATAAAATTGAAATAACTATTTTCAAGCTTACTCCTGTGAAATTAAATTTATCATATAAACACCTGATTTATTATCAGGGTTTTTTGGAAAAAGAACATTTGCTAGTCTAGCTTTAATTTTGTTACATTCACTATTAAGTGCATCATTGTCTGAATAAGTTAAAATTCTGAAATCAATAACTTTTCCAAACGCATCAAGCTCAATAACCGCTTTTACAACCCTATTTTGTGAGTTTTCGGGAGGAGTGAAATGCTCATAAACTAAAGCTTGAATTTTAGCCAAATATTCATTAACTTCACTTCCGGTAGAGCTTTTAGACTCTTTGTCTGATTTATTTTGGGCATTTATTTTCTGAATTTTACTTGTAATTGATTCAGTCTTAGCTACATCTGATTTTTCGCTTTTTTTAGAGAGTTCTTGAGCAACTCTCTTGTCTTCTTTTTCTATAACTTTTTCTTCTGTTTTTTTAATAGTTTTTGTTTTTACTTCACTAAACAAATTGTCTATATTTATCTCTTTTTTTTCTGTTTTAGTTACTGTCTCTTTTTGAGGTTCTTGCTCTATTATAGGCTTGTCCTCCTCTTTTTTTTCCACAGGTTTATCTACTGCTTTTTTATCACTTGTTGACGATACCTGAGACATGTCAATAGATACAGATACAAAATTATCTTTTTGAAGTGCATAACTTTTTACGTCATTAGATGTAATGATAGCTATAAGAAGAATTACTAAAATAATTGCGAAAAAAGAGAGTGATATAAAACCACTAACATAAAAGTAGAAGTTTTTTTTATCCATTAGTTGCTAACGAAACCTCTACAAAACCTGCTTGTTTAACTGCAGCAAGCACAGACATAACAACACCGTAATCTAACCTTTTATCTGCACTAATAAGCACAGTTGCTTTTAAATCAAGTTTTTTAGAATAAAGAAAGAAATTATCTATAAAAGCATTAAGCTCATAATTGTCTTTATTAATTTTTACTTTTTTATCTTTATCTATAGTAATGTGTACAGGGGGTATCTTTGATAATGATTTAGTTTTTGAACTTTGAGGAAGATTTATCTGCTCCTCATATATCATATTTGGCGCAATTACCATCATAATTGCTAAAAGAACTAACATTACATCCACCAAAGGAGTAATGTTCAATTCAGGTTTCTCATCCCAGTTATATGCCATATTAGACTCTTCTAGCCGCTATAGCATCACTTTGCATTTCTATGAAACTTAGTAACTCATATGATTTTCTTTTTAGTATTTGGTGATATGTATATGCAAATATAGCAACAAAAATACCTGCTGCCGTTGCGATTAAAGCATCCGAAACACCACCTGCAATCACAGACATGCCGCCACTGCTTTGACCTATGTGAGTAAACGTGTCTAAAATAGAAACAACAGTTCCAAATAAACCAATAAAAGGTGTCGTCGATGCAAATATTGAAAGAATAGACAACCCTTTTGTAGCATCTTTTGTGGCAGCTAACTGCGCTAAGGACAAAATTTCTTTTGTAACGCCTGAGCTAGATTTTAGAAAGTTACTTAGATAAGATTGTGGATTCACCGTAGCGGCTCCCATTAAAATGCTTTCAAGAGATCTATTTTCTATCTCTAGCCAGTTATTAAGGGAGAAGTATCGGTAGAAAAAAACCCAATTTAGCACTATAAAATAGAGTGCTAAAAGAGCCAATACACCCAATGTTACGGGGTGACTTTTAAGATAAAAATCAATTAATTCGTTAATCATTATTTATAGTAAACTTTGAGCTGCTGATTCAAGTCTTGCAGTAACAGTAGCTATTGCAGGATTGTTATCTTTAATAGATTCAATAAGTTCCTTAGCATCACTAAGAGCTTTTGCAACTTCACTTTCACTATCTCCACGAATCGCTACAGCACCCTCAACTAATACAATAACTTTTTTCTCATCAACTTGGACAACGCCCCAGTTGATAAGAATTGATTCGACTGATTTATCCTCTTTCTCTATGTCAATTACACCTGCTTCAAGCAGTGTAGTTAAACATGAGTGTTCTGCTAGAACACCAAACTCGCCCTCTTCACCAGGAAGAGTTACACTAAGAGCCTCACCATTATAGATAACGCCGTTAGGAGTCAGGATTTCAAGTTTTAACTTATCCATGTCAGTCCTTTATGAATTACTTCATTTTTTGAGCTTTTTCAATCGCCTCATCTATACCACCAACCATGTAGAAAGAACCTTCTGGCATATGGTCACATTCACCATCAAGAATCATTTTGAAACCCTTAATAGTATCCACTAGAGAAACATACTTACCAGGTGAACCTGTAAATACTTCAGCAACAAAGAATGGTTGTGACAAGAATTTCTCAATTTTACGAGCACGTTCAACAACGTTTTTATCATCTTCTGAAAGTTCATCCATACCAAGAATCGCAATAATGTCTTGTAAATCTTTATACTTTTGAAGTGTTTGTTGAACACCGCGAGCTACATTATAGTGCTCTTCACCCAAGATTTGCGGATCGAGTAATCTTGAAGATGAATCGAGTGGATCCACTGCAGGATAGATACCCTTTTCAGCAATTTTACGGTTAAGAACAGTTGTTGCATCTAAGTGAGCAAAAACAGAGGCCGGAGCAGGGTCGGTTAAATCGTCAGCCGGTACATAAACAGCCTGAACAGATGTAATTGAACCATTTTTTGTTGATGTAATTCTATCTTGTAATGCACCCATTTCACGAGCTAATGTCGGTTGATAACCAACAGCTGAAGGGATACGTCCAAGAAGAGCTGACATCTCAGAACCTGATTGTGCAAAACGGAAGATGTTATCAACGAACATTAATACGTCAAGACCTTTTTCATCTCTAAAGTATTCAGCCATTGTAAGACCTGTTAATGCGATACGATTACGTGCTCCAGGAGGCTCACTCATCTGACCGTAGCACAGTGCAACTTTATCCAAAACGTTAGAATCTTTCATCTCATGATAAAGGTCATTCCCCTCACGAGTTCTCTCACCAACACCTGCGAATACAGACAAACCGTCATGACCCATTGCAACGTTGTGGATAAGTTCCATGATGATAACTGTTTTACCAACACCGGCACCACCGAATAGCCCAACTTTACCACCTTTTGAATATGGTGCTAATAAGTCAACAACTTTAATACCAGTTTCAAACATCTCTGTTGTAGTTGACTGATCAACTAATTTTGGAGGCTGGCGATGAATTGACCACATAGGTGCATCAGTAATCTGCTCTCCATTATCAATCGTTTCACCGATTACGTTGAAAATACGACCAAGTACTTTCTCTCCAACCGGAACTTTAATAGGTGCACCAGTAGCTACTGCATCCATCCCACGTACTAAACCTTCACTCATATCCATTGCAATCGTTCTTACACGACCATCACCTAAGTGAGCTGCAACCTCAAGTACCAAACGAGTTACAGTACCCTCTAAATGTATATTAACTTCAATTGCTTCATTGATAATTGGAAGATATCCATCAAAATCAACATCAACAATCGGGCCCATAACCTGGCTTATTTTACCAATCATATTTTTCTCCATTATTTCATAGACTCCACACCACTTATAATTTCTATAAGTTCCGTGGTAATAGCTGCTTGTCTAGCTTTATTAAATTGAACATTCAATGACTTAACCATATCTTTAGCATTATTAGTTGCTGTATCCATCGCCTGCATTCTAGCACTATGCTCTGCTGCAACCGAATCGATTAATGCATAATACATAGCATATTGAACATATTTGTTAACCAAAGAATCAAGCATTTTTTCTTCATCTTGAGACTCTATCTCAAGCATTGATTTCTCTGCTTCACCACATTCAAATTGACTTGCATCAACAGGTAATACTTTATTTACATGTAACTCCTGAGTTATCATGTTTTTATATCCGTTATACACAAAATGAAGAGCATCAATTTTTCCATCTTTAAAATCTTCAATAGAAGTTAAAATAAAATCATCTGATCTCTCTTTATCAGGTTTAGAACTAAGGTTTGCAACTGAGTCGAAAAGTTCAACTTCGTTATATTTAAAAAATTCAATACCTTTTTTACCGATTCCACGTAAACGCACTTTTACATTTTTTGCTTTATATTCTGCTAAAAGTTTTTTAACGGCTTTAATAGTTTGAATATTAAAACCACCGCATAAACCTTTATCAGCAGTTACAAAAACTATGTCAACTGTCTTTGGATCTTCAATCTCTATAAAACAGCGATTGTCGATTCCACCGACTTTGTTACATTTAATACGCCCAGCTATTTCGGCAATAACCTGATTCATTTTTGCAGCATAAAGACGAGAGCGCTTTGCTAACTCTTCTGAACGACGAAGCTTTGCAGTCGATACAAGCTTCATCGCACGAGTCGTCTTTTGAGTGTTAGAAACACTCTTTATCTGTCTTTGAATATCTTTCAAGTTTGCCATAAAGTTTTCCTTACGCCGCTACAAAGCTAGCTTTGAACTCTTCAAGTGCTTTTTTCATTAATGCTTTAGTATCATTATCTACTGTAGAAGTAGCTCTGATATTTTCAAAAATTTGAGGATAAGATGCTTCAATAAAAGGATACATCTCAGCTTCAAAACGAACAACATTTGATGGAGCCATATCATCTAAGAAACCTTCATTTCCTGCAAATATTATCATTACTTGCTTCTCAGCAGAAAGTGGAGAAAATGGTGGTTGTTTTAAAACTTCAACCATTCTTTGTCCACGCTCTAGCTGATTACGAGATGTTTCATCAAGATCTGATGCAAATTGAGCAAATGCCTGTAATTCACGGAATTGAGCAAGATCAAGTCTTAAAGTACCGGCAACTTGCTTAGTAGCTTTAATCTGAGCTGCACCACCAACACGAGATACAGATAGACCAACATTAATCGCAGGACGAATACCTGAGTTAAATAGCTCAGTTTCCAAGAAAATCTGACCATCAGTAATTGAGATAACGTTTGTAGGAATATATGCCGCAACATCCCCTGCTTGTGTTTCAATAATAGGAAGAGCAGTTAACGAACCTGCACCTCTTTCATCAGAAACTTTTGCAGCTCTCTCAAGTAAACGAGAGTGGATATAGAAAACATCTCCAGGATATGCTTCACGACCCGGAGGACGGCGAAGAATAAGTGACATTTCACGATATGCAACTGCATGTTTAGATAAATCATCATATACAATTAGACCATGTCTAGCGTTATCGCGGAAATATTCACCCATAGTAACACCGGTATACGGAGCTAAAAATTGAAGTGCAGCAGCCTCAGAAGCTGTAGCAGAAACAATAATTGTGTATTCCATTGCACCATGATCTTCTAAACGACGGATTATTTGTGCGACAGTTGACTCTTTTTGACCAACTGCAACATAAATACATACAACACCATTACCTTTTTGATTGATGATAGCATCCAATGCGACAGTTGTTTTACCAGTTTGTCTGTCACCAATTATAAGTTCCCTTTGACCTCTCCCGATTGGAACGAGTGCATCAATTGCTTTAATACCTGTTGCCATAGGCTCATGAACAGATTTTCTATCCATAATACCAGGAGCTTTTTCTTCAACAAAACGAGTCTCTGTTGTTTCTATAGGACCTTTTCCGTCAATCGGCTCACCAAGAGCGTTAATAACACGACCTAAAAGAGCATCACCTACAGGAACGCGAAGAAGACGACCCAATCTTTTAACAGACAGACCCTCCTTCAAATTAATCCCTGGTCCAAGAATAACAACACCTACAGTGCTCTCTTCAAGGTTCATGACCAAACCTTTAGTTCCCTCTTCGAACTCTACCATCTCACCAGCCATAACATTGCTAAGTCCATAAACTTGCGCAACACCATCGGCATATGAAACTATTTTACCCGTTTCATTGATATCAACACTTAGTTCAAAGTTGTCAATACGCTCTTTAATTATTGAACTGATTTCATCAGCTTGAATTTTTGCTACCACTACACATCTCCTCTCATGAAGTTAAATTGCTTTTGCAATATGTTCTATTATTTGACTATTAATTCTTGATTTAGAAAAACTTATTTCAACACCAAGATCTTCAACATCTACTTTAATACCGTTAAAATCATTTTTAATAAATTTTAATGATATCTTAGAATCAAATCTATTACCTAATCCGTTGCTTAAACCCTCTATAACCTTTGCATCGATATCACTATCGCTGTAAACAATTCCGCTATAGCTTTTATTTGTTTTTGCGATATCTTTTCTCATGATCTCTGCGATTGCAGGAATTATAGAAATACGATTATGCTCAACAAGCAATTTAATTAAGTTCTCAACATCTTTTGAACCAGCTGATTTAACTGCCGCTAATAAAATCTCTGATTTTTGATTTTTACTTACATCAGGATTATTAATAATTTGATTAAATCTTTCATTATTAAAAGACTCAGCCAAAACAGAAAATATTAAAGCTATACTCTGCATTGACTCTGCATTAGAGCGTTGCTTAATAGCCTTAAGATATCTTTTCGCGATTAACTCTTCCATACTATGCCACCTTCTTTAAGATAACATTTGCCATAGCTTCTTTATCAAAACCATCATCACTTTGAGCCAATACTTCTTTAAGCGTAGCTTCAACTACACTTCGAACCATTTTTCTCTGTTCAAATTCAATTGACGCAGCTTGTTGCTTTATCATTGTTTCAATATCTGCATCACATTGAGCCATAATATTATCATTGACAATTTTATTCTCTTTTTTAGAATTAATTGCCAAATCTGCTGCAAATTTTTCAGCTACAGAAACTTTAGCAATAGCATCTTTTTTTAAAGAAGCAGTCTCTTTTAACTTATCTTGCACCTTTTTCATTTCATCAGCAATAGACTGACTTCTTGACACAAAATAATTTTTTGCCGGCTCGGCAACAAGATACCAAATAAGTCCGGCAAACAGTAAAAAGTTAACTGTTCTCTGAATAATATCTGTACCTCCATGCTCTGCATTACCACTCGATGCCAATGCAAAAGTCGACATCATTAGCATAAATACTAAAATTCTACTCACATCACATCCTTATATTTGACTAAATTTAGCTTTTACAGCATCTTTAAACAGTGGAACATGTGATTTTAAATCACTTACTAACTGTTCACGAGACTGACTGAGCAACTGCTCAAACTCTAAATACTGACTAGCTAATTCAGCACGTTTTGCTTCTAACTTACTCTCTGCCAACTCTTTAGCATCCGTAATAACTTTCTCTCTCAGGGCCGCAGCTTCCAGTTTAGCATTTACAATTATTGTTTGTGCTTTTGATTCAAGTTCATTGATTTCGCTATCATTTGAACCTACTTTTTCTAGGTCTTTTTTGATATCTTCATCTCTTTTACTCATATAAGCAAATAATGGATTGTAAAGCGAACTGTTTAGAACGGCAATAAGCGTAAGAAACACGATTAATGTAGCTACAAGTAGTATCGGATTTATATCTAACATAGCACCTCCTAAAAGTTGCGTGATTATACTACTTTAAAATTAAAAGAATTGTTAAACTGACAATAAAATTAATTTTTTTTTATATTTTTTATGAAAAAATTTAAATTTAGGTTAGCGGATGATGCTTTATTTTGAAAAATAGTTTAAAAAATCAGATATATGATTTTCATTATCAAATTCTATAGTTAAACTTTTACCTGAATTTTTTATTTTGAATCCAAGTGCCGATAACTTCTCTTTTGCATTTTTAAAATCAAATGATATTTTCACTTCATGGCTTGGTTCTGTTTTTCCGTTTTTAATACTTTTTATTGTAGCTTCAACTTCTCTAACACTAAGCTTTTGACCGACTACGGAATCAACGATTAATTGCTGCTGTTTTTCATCAAGTCCAACTAAAACTTTAGCATGTCCTGTCGTTATTTTTTTCTCTATCAAAGCTTTTTGCGTTTTTTGTGAAAGCTGCAAAAGTCTAATAGTATTTGTTATATGTGTTCTGCTTTTATGAATTTTTGATGATAGTTCATCTTGCGTTATATTATGAAGTTTAATTAATTCACCGTATGCATGTGCTAGTTCAATAGAGTTCAACTCATCTCTTTGAATGTTTTCTATTAGTGCAAACTGTCTCATTCTCTGCTCATCACTATTTAAAATAATCGCACGAATTGTTTTTAGTTTTGCTATTTTTGATGCACGTAGTCTTCTCTCTCCGGCAATCAAAATATATCCATCAACATCTTCAGTAACAACTATAGGCTGCAATAAGCCATCATTCTTTATAGATTCGCCCAGTTCTTGTAAGCTGTTTTCATCAAAATATTTTCTAGGTTGAAAAGGGTTTGGTCTAATATCTTTTAATGGAATTTCAATTATTGAATCTTTTTGATAAACTTCATTTTCATAAGCCTCTTCTATTTCACTCAGAAGCGCACCCAAACCTCTACCCAATTTTTGACTCTTCATACTTCAATAATCGCTTGTGCTAGATTTTGATATGCCTCTGAACCGCTTGATTTTACATCATATAAAATTGCAGGTTTACCGAATGATGGCGACTCGGCTAACTTCACATTTCTTGGCACTACTATAATCTCTCCATTACTGTCTTTAAAAAGTTTACTGCTAAAATGTTGTTTTAAATCTGCAAAAACCTGCTTTGAAAGATTATTTTGAGCACTAAACATCGTCGGTAAAAAACCTTTTATAATCAGCTTTTGATTGATTGATTTTCTTACAAGTTTTATAGTATTTAAAAGTTGTGCGAGACCCTCTAATGCAAAAAATTCACACTGAATAGGGATAATTACAGAATTTGAAGCTGAGAGTGCATTTATTGTCATAGGTCCAAGTGCAGGAGGTGAATCTATAATAATATAATCATAATCTTTTAAAACATTTGCAATAGCTTTTTTTAAAAGAAGTTCACGACCCTTTGAATTCTCTGCATCATAATACTCTTTTTCAATTCCTACAAGTCCTATATTTGATGGAGCGAGATGAAGCGTAGGCAATTCAGATTTTAAAATAATATCTTTTAACTTTTTCGTGCCAATCAATACATGATAGATATTAAACTCATAATTATTTCTGTGAAATCC
>Ga0208246_1000620_pt1 | contig 26496 bp, 22 predicted proteins | sample RifOxyD2_FD_184039 | JGI IMG/M metagenome (GOLD analysis project Ga0208246, IMG submission 184039) | Soil microbial communities from Rifle, Colorado - Rifle Oxygen_injection D2 (SPAdes) | ecosystem: Environmental > Terrestrial > Deep subsurface > Rock core/Sediment | place: Rifle, Colorado... | reverse complement strand
GATATCGGAGTATGGCGGCATATAGTAGGTACATATAACTCTGCTGGTGGAAGTAATAATTTAAAATTATATCAAGACGGCGTATTGGTAGCACAGACAACAGTAACTGGTAACATAGATTCAAACTCAGCGAGTTTGAACATAGGCAGGCAGGGAAATACAACTGGCAGGTTTGACGGTATAATAGACGAGGTGCGGATATACAACCGAGCGTTAAATGCGACAGAAGTAACAGAACATTACCAGAACACAGCACCACCGGTACCGGATGTAACACCACCAATAAGTCAGTACACAGTATACGGTATACAGTATACAGATAATGGCAAAACCTATATAAATGGGCAAACAGCAATAGCGATAACGGCGGAAGACCCGCTGGTAAATGGCACGGCATCGGGCGTAAAATATACGGAATACAAAATTGATGATAATCCATATAGTATTTATATAATGCCGTTTAATCTTTCTATCTTACCTGAGGGGCAGCACACAATAACATATCGCAGTTACGATAACGCACTCAACCAGGAACAGGAAAAAACAATAGAATTGATACTGGATAAATCGACGCCACAAAGTCAGCTCACAGAATACAGTACACAGTATACAGCTAACGGCATAACATACATAACATCTGATGCGGTAATAGAATTACAAGCGATTGATCCGGAAATAGAATTAGCAGGAAGTACGGAGACCGTGAAATCGGGAATTAAAGAAACTAAATATTCGGTAGTAGACACGACATATACGGTACCGACATATATAAATTACGGTTCTACGTTTAACGTAATCGGTACTGATAAACAATACATACTATATTACTACTCTAAAGACAACGTAGAAAACACAGAACCTGTAAGAACAGCGAAACTGGGTTTGGATAATACGGTGCCGGTGAGTCAGATAGAAATACAGGGGATAGCGTATAGTTTACCCGCTGACGGTTCAGTGGAGGGCGTAGAGGATAAAATCTATATAAGTACAAATTCGGGAATAACGATAACGGCAGAAGATCCTGTAGTAAACGACATAGCATCCGGAGTAAAAGAGACATACTATTCAATAGACGATAGTACCACCACTATCGCAATATCCGACTATCCCACAATCTCACTATCAATAGGAACACATACAATACAACACTACGCAATAGATAATCTCAACAACACAGAACAACTAAACACAGTTGAAATTGTAGTCACAACAGATACATTACCGACGCAAGCACCTGAAATCGAGCTGGTAATAGGCGAGCCGAACTATGAAGCGTTTGGCAGGGTAGTGATATCACCTAAAACACAAATTAAATTATTAGGGCAGGAATTAGGGACAGAGACTATACTATACCGTATAGATAGCGGAACATACAACACATATACTACTACATTTACACTAACAGAAGGTATACATACAATCCAATACAAGAGCAGTGATGATACGGTACCATTACAGACGAGCACATTTACTGTAACATATATTTCCGAGTATGCGGCATATGGCAGATGGGGGATAGCGGCATATGATACAGTGCAGGTCTATGGTGACATAAGAAGCAGTTTAAACATAAACCTATACAATAATACGAAAATAACCGGTAATGCTGAAGGGAAACCGGTAGCATTATATAACCAAAGTATAGTAACCGGTAACATAAATAACAATGCAACATCAATAAACACGACTGTAATTGATTTAAATACGATAAAAGCAGAAGTATCCGGTAATAATGATAATGCAGGAATACCATTAACCGGCGGAGGCAAACAAGCACTTGTAAACGGAGTGCTTAAATTAGATAGTTATGATACCTTAACTATATCTACGGGAACATATTACATAAACGGAATAGAACTATCAGCACATTCAAAACTATATTTTAACGGCAGAATACGTATATTTTCAACCGGTAAAATATCTATAGTTAACGAAAGCGAAGTACATAGTAAAGGCAGTCCGAACAACCTAATAATATACTGCAGTACTACACAACCGGTACACTTAAACGGGAGCGGGGAATTACAAGGAATTATCTATGCACCAAATAGTGATATAGCGGTATGCGGGATTAACATAACAGTATGCAATATATTCGGAAAAAGCGTATACATGAACGGTGCTAATAAAATAGTGGGCGTGAAATATAATGGCGAGCCGCCGCAATTACTTGCAGCTGTCAGATTTGCACCGTCAAGTGCATTTGTAAAAGGTGAGGTATATGCGTATCCGAACCCGGCAAAGAACGGCTATCAGCCGACTATACATACGGAATGCGGGATTGCAGATTATGTGGAAATATATATATACAATATAGCAGGTGAATTGGTACATAAAAATGAAATATCCACACAACCGATAATTAAAAACAACAAATATGCATACGAATATACTTGGGATATATCCGACAAAGCATCAGGTGTATATCTATACCTCGTCAAAGCCCGCAAAAACGATTCAAAAATAACGGTTCTTAAAAAACTCGCCATTATTAAATAAAATGGGGACGGTTCTATTTATTTTAAGGGGTGAATAAAACAAATGCCAAGACGCTTCTACTTTGTTAAAAACCAGACATTTCTACTTTGGCTTGACATTGCTGACTTTTTTGATTTGATTTTTCTGATTTTTTTTGTATAATTTTGTAATGTCGGTTTCTGAAAAACATAATATTACTTGCCGTTGCGGCAAGAAGTTCGAGTGGGATATATGGAGTTCAGTAAATGTTACAAAAGATCCGGATTTAAAAGATTTGTTGTTTGACGGACTTTTGAATGTTGTTGTATGTCCGTTTTGCGGAGATTTGTTTTATTACGAAAATTTTATTTTGTATCACGACGAAAAAAAACATTATCTATTCTATGTGTATAATCATGACTGCGCCGAGAGTAAGACTGATTTGGTGAAAAAAGCCAAGTATGATTGCGAATTTGTTAATCAAAAAGCAGATAAAAAGATTTTTGTTGGTTATAAGATAGAAGTCTTTTTCGGTTTGGATGAGCTGGTTGAATTTCTCAGAAGGGAGGAAGAATTATGAACATATTTCAAATTTCAAATTCCAGATTTAATATTTTGGGACTGTTTTCCGTATTTTTTATCTTCTTTGCATTAAGTTTTAATAACCTTTATGCTATAGAAAAAAAACCTACGCAAAAGAAAAAACAAATAAAGGAGAAAAAGCAAATGAAAGAAATCGCTGTTATTGAAACAGATAAAGGTATAATAAAGTTTGAGTTTTATGAAAAGGACGCACCTAATACGGTAAATAATTTTAAAAAACTTGCTGATAAAAAGTTTTATAACGGTTTGAAATTCCATAGGGTTGTACCGGATTTTGTAATTCAGGGGGGATGCCCCAACGGTAACGGAACCGGTAATCCCGGATATAAGATTAAAGCGGAATTCAATAAAAGACAACATCTTGACGGTACTGTTGCTATGGCAAGATCTCAAGAGCCCGATTCTGCAGGTTGTCAGTTTTATATTTGTATGGGACCACAACCGTTTTTAGACGGTAAATATACAGTTTTCGGTCAGGTTATAGAAGGATTAGATGTGGTATATCAAATAGAAATCGGCGATGTGATGAAAAAAGTCTATATAGAAAAACAGAAAGAAGTAAATAAAACTAAATCTGAAACTAAGTAGATACTGTGATGGATGCCGCTACTGCATCATAAGGTGAATAATAATCCGCCTGAAAGTTATGCAGTGACGATACCCACCTATGTTATAAGATAACTTCGGTGAGGTAACTGGAGATTTTATGGAAATTTTTGATATTCTTACAAAAGCAGTAAAAATAGGTGCATCAGATATTCATATTGTAGTAGGAAAACCACCTATGTGCAGACACATAGGTGAAATGAAAGTTTTAGAAGGATTTACCGAAATAATTACTCCTGAAGAAGCAAAAAGACTTATTTATTCGATGCTTTATGATGAGCAGAAAAGGAAATTTGAAGAAGAAATGGAGTTAGACTGTTCGTTTAATCTGCCTAATGTATCCAGGTTCAGAGTAAACGTTTTGATGCATAGGAACGGAATCGGTGCCGTTCTTCGTGTTATTTCCTCAAAAGTGCCAACACCAGAAGAACTCAAGTTTCCGCCTTCAATAACAAATTTAGCACAGTTACCAAGAGGTTTAGTGCTTGTTACAGGACCGACAGGAAGCGGAAAATCAACGACTCTGGCTTGTTTAATGGGTATTGTCAATACAACCAGAAAAGACCATATACTTACGGTTGAAGACCCTATTGAATTTGTCTATGAATCTAAGAGCTGCATTGTAACACAACGAGAAGTCGGACAACATACGCTTTCTTTTGCCGGTGCCTTAAAACATGCACTTAGAGAGGATCCGGATATCGTTCTTGTTGGTGAGATGCGAGACCTTGAAACAATCGGTGCTGCAATAACAATTGCAGAAACAGGGCATCTCGTTTTTGCTACACTGCACACAACGGACGCACCTTCAACTATAGACAGAATTATAGACGTGTTTCCACCGCACCAGCAGCAGCAGGTAAGAATGCAGCTTTCTACTTCTATTCAGGCGGTTATATCACAGACATTAATACCAAGCGTGGATGGTTCTACGCGAGTTGCCGCACGAGAAATTATGATAGCAACACCCGCTATTGCCAATCTTATCAGGGAAGGCAAGACACACCAATTATATCAGACAATTGAGGTAGGCAGTAAGTCAGGAATGATTTCGCTCGATAAAGCCTTGGCATCATTGGTACGGGATAATCAAATAAAGATTGAAGATGCACTTGCTAAAGCACATAATCCCGAGATGGTGAAAGCGGCAATTTACGGGAGGTAACTTTAATATGGAAATAGAAAACCTTTTGAAAATGATGGTTGAAAAAAAAGGAACTGACTTGCATCTTAAAGCAGGTTTACCACCTATGGTTAGAATTAACGGGGAAATAGACCCACTTATTGATACTGAAAAACTTTCTTCGGAAAACATTAAACAACTTTTGTCTAAATATATAGGTTTTGGCGAAGACAAAAAATTACATGATAATAAAGAATTTGATTTTGCATGCGAACTACCGGGTATCGCGAGATTCAGGGGTGCGCTTTTTTTTCAAAAAGGAAATTATGGTGCCGTTTTTAGAACAATCCCTGCAAAAATACCGACAATAGACGAACTTAATCTTCCGCAGGTTTTAAAAGAAATTATTTCTTCCGAAATGGGGTTGGTTCTTGTTACAGGACCGACAGGAAGCGGAAAATCTACAACTATGGCAGCTATGATAAATCATTTAAACGAAAGTTTTAAAGAAAATATTATCACTATTGAGGACCCCATAGAATTTGTTCATGCTGATAAAAAATCAATAGTAAATCAACGCGAAATCGGAATGGATACTAATACATTTGCGACAGCACTGAAATCCGCATTGAGACAGGACCCTGATGTTATACTTGTAGGCGAAATGCGCGATTCGGAAACGATTTCAACCGCCTTAACAGCTGCTGAAACCGGACATCTTGTTATTTCAACGCTTCATACAAACGACACAAAACAGACAATAGATAGAATTATAGATACATTTACACCAGAACAACAACTTCAGATAAGATTTCAACTATCCCTATTCCTTAAAGCGGTAATTGCTCAAAGATTAGTAAAAAGAAAAGACGGTAAGGGAATGGTTGCGGCTATAGAAATTATGGTAAATACACCTTTTATAAAGGCACTGATTGCAGAGTCTAAAACCGGACAAATATCCAAAGCAATTGAAGATAGTTCTTCATTTTATAAAACACAATCGTTCAACCAGTCACTTTTTACATTGTATAAAAATGGCACAATTTCTATCGATGATGCGCTTGCCACAAGTAATAATCCATCGGATTTAAAAATACAAATTCAATCTTTGGATTTTGCTAAGAAACAGGAGGGGCAGAATGAACCTAAAACAAATAGAAATTTTTAGTGATTTGACTGATAAAACACTTAAAAATATATCAAAAATAGTAAAAGAAAAAAATGTTAAAAAAGATACTGTTATTTTTGAAGAATTAACTGCGGCCGATGTGTTTTGCTTGATAGCAGAAGGAAAAGTTGAGGTGTTTAAACATTTATCGGGCAATGATAAAAAAGTTTTAGCTATTTTATCCGCAGGCGATTATTTCGGAGAAATGTCTTTATTTGAGAATAAACCGAGAATGGCATCGGTTAAGGCGATTGAAGATACAACCTTGCTTGAAATAAAAAAGAAAGATTTTAATTCTCTGCTATCCAGTGATTTGAATTCCGGGATGAAGCTTCTATCAGCGATTATGTCAACAACACTTAACCGTCTATCGACAACCGATAGCCATCTGACTTTACTATATGACATAGGAAAAATAATTGCGAGTTCAAGAAATCTCAAACAGATGACAATGGATACATTCACGAAAATTACTAAACATTTTAAAAAACATAATCGAGGACTAATAGCTATATACAATGAATTTACCGACGAATTGGATGTTCATTCATCAATAAATATTCAACCACCTATTGATATATTATTGAAAACAGATCCTTTTGTTAATAAAATTTCTTCCGAAAAAGAGATAATTTTGAATAGCGAAGAAGATTATAAAAATGGTTTTTTTTCGGGAAAATCAATTGTTGTATCAGCTTTTTATTTTGAAGAAAAATTTCTCGGCTTTATATTATTTGCAGGGGATCAGAATAATTCTTTTAATATTAACGACCTCATTTTGTTATCTTCGGTGGCATCACTGATATCCGTTTCAATTAAAAACATATCTTTTATCTCTGAAGAGGAAGCGAGAAAACGTCTCGAAGAAACACGTTATAAGCAAAGTTTTTAAATTATGTTTGAAATCGGTATCGCATTAAACATCCTGCATTACTTTTTTAATAGATTTTTAGTCGTTCCTATAAGTTTTATTGCCGGATTAGGATGGTGGGGAGCTTTTTTTATTGCATTAACAGGTGATATACTCCAGATGTTTTTGTATTTTTATATCCTTGAAGGAGCCGGTGTAAATAAAAAAATTGGAAGGCTCTTATCCAAAAGACTGCCGTCTCAATATGCTGTTGAAAAAACCAAGATGGTAAAAAAAGTTAGAAGAATGGGTTATCTTGGTATAACTATTTTGTCTGCTATGCCGGTATATTTAGGAGGCATGTATTCTGCTGTATTGGTAAGCCATTTAATGCATCTTAACAGGAAAAAATCATATTTATTTTTAACAGTCGGTTCTATAATAGGTTCTGCTATTTTGGTTATCGGTCTAAGTGTTATATGGGATTTAATAAAATCGCTTATTTATTAAAATTAGCAAAAAATTCTGAAAAACAACTGAATTGCAGGATTTATATTGTAGGCGGTTTTATCAGAGATTTAATATTAAAAATTAAAAGTATAGATTTGGATTTAGTTGTTGAAGGGAACGGAATTGAAGTTGCGAATTATTTTCATAATATATTAGATGGAAAACTTACAGTTTATAAAAAATTCTTTACTGCATCTCTTAAACTAAAAGATAATTTTGTAATTGATTTTGCCACTGCAAGAACAGAAGAATATCCGAAACCTGCTTCCATGCCTGTCGTTTATCCTGCCACTTTAAAAAAAGATTTGTTCCGTCGTGACTTTACCATAAATACAATGGCAATACCAGTATCAGAATACAGAATACAGAATACAGAATACAGTATTATTGACCCGTGCGGGGGATTGAATGACATTAAAAATAAGTTAATCCGTGTACTTCATAAAAAAAGCTTTATTGACGATCCGACAAGAATTTTAAGAGCAATTAGATATGCAAATAGATTTAATTTCAGAATAGAAAAAAACACTGAAAAATGGATGAATTCCGCTATCAAGAAAAACCTGTTATCTTTAGTTTCGGCATCAAGAATACGAGATGAGTTTATAAAAACATTGGAAGAAGAAAAAGCAAAAAAAATTTTGTTAGAATTCAAGAAAAGAAACGTTTTAAAATATATTGATAACAATTTAAATATTTTTGCAATTTCTGTTAAAAAAAAATCTGTAAAAACCAGACTAAATAATCTATTGAAATGTTTTACTGAAGAACAAAAAAAAACCTTCCTTCAGAAGCTATGCCTGCCACATTAAAAAAGCTTAGATTTATCCGTTTTTAATGTTTTATTTGCTTTACTCTACTGGGTAGACCCGTTGAGAAATTTCTTGACTTTTTAGCATTAAAAAATATAATATATTATCTATATAAACAAACTGCGTTATAATTCCTAAATTGTAGATGCAGAACGACAGTGATGCAGAGCGCCAGTGATGCAGATCGCCAGCGATGCAGAGCGTCAGTGATGCTAAAACGTTGCAAGGCTTACGTTTTGCTGCTACAAAATGGAAAACGAAATACATTCATTAACAATTGAAAATCGGGATAAATAGATTTTTTTCTTCTATGGAATTCGGCCGAAGCGAAAAAATAAGAATATATTAGCAAAGGCGGATAAAAATATGCAAATTTCAAGTGTGGATTTGATTCTTGCAATACCTATTTTATTTTTTGCCGTTGTCATCCATGAAATCAGCCATGGCTGGGTAGCTTATTTGAATGGCGATGATACGGCAAAAATGTCAGGTCGTTTAACACTTAATCCGATACCGCATATTGATTTGGTTGGGACCATTATTCTTCCATTGCTTCTAATAATAATCCGCGCACCTGTGCTCATCGGTTGGGCTAAACCAGTTCCGGTTAATCCTTATCGCCTAAATAATCCCACAAAAGATATGGCAAAGGTGGCATTCGCGGGACCGGGTTCTAATTTTTCAATTGCCGTTCTTTCAGCTTTGATTATCTGGCTTTTTAAAATATCAAATTTAGATCCTTATTTATTTATTAATAGCCTAATTATTAAGCTTTTATATATCAATATTCAGATTAATCTTATTCTCGGTGTTTTTAATTTAGTGCCGGTACCACCCTTGGACGGTTCAAGAATCGTATCGGCTTTTTTACCGCCCGATATAGCATATAAGTATAATCAACTTGAAAGATACGGTATTTTTATAATTTTTCTTATGCTTTCTTTCGGATTACTTGATTTCTTATGGATAATAGTTAAATTTATACAAACATTATTGTTTATGGGCATGTAAAAGATACAAGTATGAATAGAGGTGGGTTAAAGGTTTAAATAGAGACAAGAGAGATATAAAATAATTGTGGTTTTTATCTGTGTCTGCCAGGGATTCATTGTCGGATAAATAATCGTCTCTCAAAATCTCTGTAATCACTTTTAAAGGAATTTATATGAAACAACGGGTATTATCTGGAATGAGACCTTCGGGGAAACTGCATCTTGGGCATTTGCATGGTGCTCTCTCTAATTGGGTTGAACTTCAAAAAAATTACGAATGTTTTTATTTTGTTGCGGATTGGCACGCATTGACAACGGAATATGAAAAAACAGATAAAATTAAACAGGATTCCGTGGATATGGTTATTGATTGGCTAAGCGTCGGTCTTGATCCGGAAAAATCCACAATATTTGTTCAGTCCAAACTTTTAGAACATGCCGAATTACATCTGCTTTTATCTATGATAACACCTCTGTCATGGTTGGAACGCTGTCCTACTTATAAAGAACAGCTTAAAGAAATAAAAACACGCGATATACATACATACGGTTTTTTGGGCTATCCGGTGCTTCAGGCAGCGGATATATTAATTTATAAAGCAGATAATGTTCCGGTAGGTGAAGACCAACTTCCACATCTTGAACTTACTAGGGAAATCGCAAGAAGGTTTAATTCATTCTACGGTAATGTTTTAATTGAACCTAAGGCACTTCTTACAAAAACACCAAGAATTCCTGGTACAGACGGCCGCAAAATGTCAAAATCATATAATAACTGTATTTATTTATCGGATACACCTGAAATCATTTCTAAAAAAATTTCTTCTTATATTACAGACCCTGCACGAATACATGCTACCGATATGGGACATCCGGATATTTGCGGTATTTTTCCGCTTCAGGAAATTTATTGTGAAAATCACAATGAAATAGCAGAAAATTGTAAAAAAGGAACTATTGGGTGTGTTAAATGTAAAAAATTACTGGCTGAAAAAATTATCAAATCACTTGAACCAATCCATAAAAAACAGCAGGAAATAAAAAATAACCGGCATTTAATAAATGATGTTTTGCATAAAGGAAACCAAAAAGCTAAGGTTATTGTAGAAAAAACTATGTTGGAAGTAAGAAAATCTTTGAAATTATGGAATATGGAATAAAATTAGAAATCTTTGAAGGACCGATGGAGCTACTGCTCCATTTGATACAAAAAAATAACTTAGATATTTATGATATTCCTATTTCCAAAATAACATCCGAATACCTCGCTTATCTTGATATGATGAACCAATTAAATCTTGAGATTGCAGGTGATTTTCTGGTTATGGCTGCAACTTTGATGCGAATCAAATCCAGGATGCTTCTTCCGGTATACAGTGAAGATGAGGAAGAACTCATTGACCCAAGAGATGAAATCGTAAAACGAATTCTTGAGTATAAAAAATTTAAGGAAGCGTCTAAAATTCTTCGGACTAATCTTGAAAATCAAAAAGATGTCTTTTACCGCAAAGTAACGCCTGCATTCGCAGATGAAGATTTTGGAGTTGAGGTCTCTCTTTTTGATTTATTAGACGCTTTTAAACAGGTTCTTTCAAAAGCAAAAAAAATCTCAAAAGAAATAATAAAAGATGAATTTACTATTGAAAAGAAAATCAGAGTCATATTATCTATTTTAGAAGGAAAAAATTTTTTATCTTTTTTTTCAATATTTTCACAAGATGAAACTAAAATATCTATTGTTGTAACTTTTCTGGCATTGCTTGAACTTATAAAAATCGGAAGAATATATGTAAGACAGGATAAGCATTTAGGCGAAATACGAATTTATAGAACGCAAACAACAATCTCCGAAACGGAAACTAAACCGGTTTAAAAAGGAATCAAATTTATGGAGTTAAAAAAAATTGTAGAAGCATTGTTATTTGTAACTCAGGGACCTCTCAAAATTGAAACAATAACTCAAATTATCGGCGATACATCCTTAGACGAAGTAAAACAGGCGGTAAGTGAATTGATAAAAGATTACGAAATAAGACAATCAGCCATCCAGATAGTGGAAATTGCAGGTGGATTACAACTGTCCACAAAGAGGGATTACGCTCAATATATACGAAAGCTTTATAGAGATGAAACAATATTAAAATTGTCGGCATCCGCACTTGAGACACTCGCTATAGTAGCTTACAGACAACCGATTACACGTGCAGATATTGAACAAATTCGCGGTGTTGAAGTAAGCGCTGTTTTAAAAACGCTTGTTGATAAAAATCTTGTAAGAACTTGCGGAAAGAAAGATACCGTAGGGACTCCATTTTTATACGGAACGACACAACAATTTTTGATATACTTCGGGCTAAAATCTACTGATGAACTTCCTTCTTTGGAAGAAATTAACGTTGAACAGGAGCAATGATGGGTTATTCAAGCGACAAAATTAGAAATGTAGCTATCGTTGGAAGCGGCGGTTCCGGAAAAACATCTTTGGTTGAAGCGATTGCATATAACTCAAAACTAATCAATAGACTGGGTAAAGTTGAAGAAGGTAATACGGTCAGCGATTTCAGTAAAGATGAAATTTCAAGGATATCGTCCGTTTATACAACCCTGCTGTCATTTGATTTAAACGGTATCAAGATTAACATTCTTGATACACCCGGTTATTATGATTTTATCGGCGAAACTATTTCCGCACTAAATGCTGCGGATGCGGCCATTTTTGTTTTTGACGGCTTTTCAAATATAGATGCAACATTTGAGTTTATATGGGAATATTGTAATAAGCCAAAAGCGATATTTATAAACAAACTTGATAAAGAAGACATAGATTTTCAAAAAGTATTTGATACTCTAAAAGAATTTAACAGCAATTTGACTCCCGTATTTGTTCCTGACGGAACAGGTGCAAATTTTTCCAAAGCAATCTCTTTAATTTCTGATTCCGATGATAAGGGTTACAAAGAAAAATTTATTGATGCTATCGCCTCTAATGACGATGCTTTGATTGAAAAATATCTTGATGGAAAAGAAATATCAAAAGATGAATTGGTAAAGGCATTTAAAAAAGGCTTTTCTGCAAAATCCATTATACCTGTTTTAAGCGGCAGCGCTACCAAAAATATCGGGTGTGACGCAATCGCAAGCTTTATAAGCGAATTTTTCCCTCAAGCGGAAACAATTGATGTATCCGATAAACCGTGCATCCTTGTTTTTAAAAGCGTAATTGAACCTCATACAGGGAATCTTTCATTTTTAAGAATTTATTCCGGTAAAATCACGCAGGGACAAGATATAAATAATGTGACCCGTCGGACCAGCGAAAGATTAGGTAATTTTTGTACATTGTTAGGCAAAAAAAGAACCGAGTTAAGAGAGGCACAGGCGGGCGATATTGTTGCCGCAGTAAAATTGAAAGAAACCCAGACAAACGACATCCTTGGAGATGAAGCGTTGGCAAGTAAAATAAAAACCATTAGTTTTCCGGAGCCAAATATAAGCATGGCGGTATATTCCAAGTCAAAAGGTGAGGAAGAAAAGATTGCATCTGCATTGCAATCAATGATGCGTGAAGATCCTACAATTAAATCGTATTATAATGCCGAGACAAAAGAACTTATATTATCTGGTCTCGGAGCGTTGCATATTGAGGTCGCTATAGCAAGAGTCAGAGAAAGATATGAAATAAATGTTGAACTTAAACCTCCCAAGGTCGCTTACAGAGAAACCATAAAAGGAAATACTGAAGTACAAGGCAAATATAAAAGACAAACAGGCGGCCGCGGACAGTACGGCGATTGCTGGATAAAACTTGAGCCACTTGAAAGGGGCAAAGGTTTTGAATTTGTTAACGCCATACGAGAGGGAAGAATACCAAGAAATTATATTCCTTCCGTAGAAAAAGGCGTAAAAGAATCTATGGACCAGGGTGTTATTTCAGGATATCCGGTTACCGATATAAGAGTCACGTTATATGACGGAAGTTATCATGAGGTTGATTCGTCCGACATGGCATTTAAAATTGCAGGAAGTATGGCGCTTAAAAAAGGTGTAACTGAATCCAGACCATGCATATTGGAACCAATCGTAGAGATTGAAGTTTTAATTCCCGATGACTATATGGGCGCCGTTATGGGTGATTTGAATTCAAGACGCGGAAGAGTTATGGGTATGGAACGTATTGGGAAAAAACAAAAAGTAAACGCTACTGCTCCGTTGTCGGAAGTTGCCAGTTATGCGACAGACTTGCGTTCAATTACCAAGGGAGCGGGAAATTTTAAAATGAAATTTTCTCACTATGAGGAAGCACCTTCATCCGTGTCCCAACCGCTGATTGAGATATACCAGAAACAACAACAGGAAGGACGTTAAAGGCAAGTTAAAATAGAAAGTTATAATTAAAATAGAACCAAAAAAAATAAAAATAAAAAGAACCAAAGAATTTAATTTATATTTATACTTTTAACTTTTAACTTGACTCTTATCTATGATTGCACTTTCAACCGTCTATAGTATTTCCAAGCATACCAATCCGTTTTCACTGATTGATGAAATAAAATCTTTGGGATTTTCTAAAGTTGAACTTAACGTTGAGGTACCGGAAGATTTTATACTTGAAATAGCAAAAAAACTAAAGGTGGTTTCTATCCATAATTATTGTCCGAAACTGGATACTATACCCGATGGCAGAACTATTTATTCTCCTTACAATATTTCTTCGTTAGACGATAATGAACGCAAAACAGCAATCACACTCACAAAAAAAACGATAGATGTTGCAAACGATATAGGTGCTGGTGCTGTTGTTTTTCATACCGGCGAAGTACAAATGGAATTATCAGGAAGGATTTTAGCAAAAAAATATAATGAAACCGGCGGGGGGAAGGAGTATCCAGAGTTTTTTAACGCTTTTTTATCTGAACGGAAGCTGAAACTTAAACCTTTTATTGAAAATGTCTTAATATCTCTTGACGAAATTCTTGAATATGCTTCAAGAAAAAATGTGAGATTAGGCCTTGAAAACCGCTTCTGGGCAAACGAAATTCCTTCACTTGAAGATTATAAAATTATTTTTCAAAAATTTGAAACTGATTATTTAGGTTTATGGTATGATGTCGGTCATGCATATGTCGCAGAAAAACAAAGAGTTATTAGCAGTCATCTTGATTTCCTTAAGGATTTTTCAAGTAAGATAATCGGCATGCATTTGCATGATGTAATCGGTGTTTATGATCATAAAGCACCTGGTACGGGAGAAGTGGATTTTAAAAAAATATCTGAATTTGTCAAAGATACCACAATACTCGTCAACGAAACCCATAAATCAGCGACCAAAGAACAATTACAAAATTCAAAAACATATTTGAAAAATTGCGGGTTTATAAAACCTTGTTTGCTCGCCTCTCAAAAGAGAGGGCGATGCAACTAAAACATACGGTAATTGTAAATAGATAAACATCTCGTCATCATCCGCTAACCGGCGGATGAACGCAGGCGGGAATGAACTTAATTTCAAATTAGCAAGGAGAAAAAATGCCAGAATTAAGACGTGATCCTATTATCGGCAGATGGGTAATTATTACTAAAGAAAGGGGGAAAGTAAAAAAAGACTTTGAACAAATCTCGGAAATGGATACTTCGGAAGGATGTCCATTCTGTTCCGGAAAGGAAAACCTGACACCCCCTGAAATACTTTCATTTAGAGAACCTGGAACACGTAAAGATGAGAAAGGCTGGTGGGTACGGGTAATCCCCAATAAATTTCCCGTTCTAAGAGTTGAAGGTAATATTAACAGACGCGGTGAGGGTATGTTTGATTATATGGACGGAATAGGAGCCCATGAAGTAATAATTGAAACACCTAAGCATGACGCTGATTTTTCCGACTTGGATATTAAACAAGCTGAAGAAGTTATCTGGGCATATCGTGATAGGATTTTAGACTTAAAAAAAGATATCAGATTTGAATATATCCTTATATTTAAAAATCACGGTGCCGATGCCGGCGCTTCATTGTCACATCCGCACTCACAGATTATCGCGATGCCTACAATTCCAGTAAGAGTAAAACAGGAAATAGACGGAAGCAGAAACTATTATGAATATAAAGAAAGATGCATTTTTTGTGATATTATACGTGAAGAAACTGAAGCAAATACAAGAATCGTATCAGAAAACGAAGATTTTATTTGTATTACACCATTTGCTTCAAGATTTCCTTTTGAAACATGGATAATGCCCAAGATTCATTCTTCAATTTTTGAGGACCTATCTAAACACGAGGTAACTAACCTAGCCTTGATACTAAGGGATATTAACGGTAGAATGAACAAGACATTAGAAAAACCGCCATATAACTTTATTATCCATAATTCGCCTTGTCGCACAGGAAAAATACCTTATTATCACTGGCATATAGAAATAATGCCTCGTCTGACAAAAGTTGCAGGTTTTGAATGGGGAACAGGATTTTACATCAATCCAACTCCACCCGAGGAAGCAGCAAAATTTTTAAGGGAAATTGATTAAACGGACATCCTATAAAGAGAGGGATGTCAGTGTAAACTTGTCCTGAGCGGTAGTCGAAATATAGATGTTAAAAATCTAGGTAATCAGACATAATGTTAGTTATATCAGGAGTATTTAATGAGTATAAAAAGCGTATTCCCTGATTTGGAAGGCGGTCTATATCCCGTAAAATCTGAAGTTGAGAAAGAGTTCTTTATTTATTGTTATACTGATTCCCGAAATGAAAAAGTTCCCGTTTTAAAATATAAAAAATCTACTGAGAAACAATGGAATAAATTATCAATGACTGAACAAGACGGGAAGTATGTCGGTTCATTCCTACCAAAAACAACAGGTTTCTATAAATATACCGTAGAAGGTTACGATAAAATTTTAGAAGTTATAGTAGAAGAAAAATATGCAAGATTTGCCGCATGGTACGAATTATTTCCGCGTTCACAGGGAACCATCCCTAACAAAAGCGGTACATTCGCCGATTGCGAAAAACGACTTCCAGATATAAAGAAAATGGGATTTGACGTAATATTTTTTACCCCAATACATCCAATTGGAAAAAGCCATCGTAAAGGTCCTAATAATTCATTACTTGCAGGACCAAATGATCCTGGTTGTCCTTGGGCAATAGGAAATGAGAACGGCGGACATAAGTCAATAGAACCGGAATTGGGTTCAATAAACGACTTTAAACATTTTGTTTATGAAGCAAAAAAAATGGGATTTGAAATCGCCTTAGATATTGCTTACAACTGTTCACCTGATCATCCGTATGTCAAGAAACATCCAGAATGGTTTCACAAAAGAGCTGACGGTACCATCGCATATTCAGAAAATCCCCCTAAAAAATATGAGGATATTTATCCATTAAATTTCTATCCGCCGAATAAAAAAGAACTATGGGATGAACTGAAATCAATCATCATTTTTTGGCGGAAACTCGGGATTACACACTTCAGAATGGATAATCCGCATACGAAACCAACAGAATTCTGGAAATGGCTTATTACGGAAGTTAAAAAGGAATATCCCGATACAATATTCCTTGCGGAAGCATTTACTAATTATGATAAACTTGAGGAACTTGCCAGAGTGGGATTTTCACAGTCATATACATATTTTACTTGGCGTAATGGTAAAAATGAGTTAATTGAATATTTTATTAAACTCACGAACTCATATTTAAAAAATTTTTTAAGAGGTAATCTTTTCACCAATACTCCGGATATCTGTCCTCCGATTATTCAAACCGGCGGAAAACCGGCTTTTAAATTAAGAATAGCTCTTGCATCAACACTTTCTTCAGTTTATGGTATGTATAGCGGATACGAATTGTGTGATGGTTCGTCTTTTCCCGGCACTGAAAACTATGTAGATTCGGAAAAATATCAATATAAAGTATGGGATTGGAACCGTCCCGGTAATATCAAAAACTATATCGCTATCTTGAACGAAATAAGACACAAAAATCCTGCGCTCCAATATTATGACAACCTTAAATTTCTTAACTCCAACAATGATAATATCCTTTGCTACGGAAAAAAATATAATGACAATATTATTTTGGTTGCCGCTAATATTAATCCATATGAAACGCAAGAAGTTAGAATGACTGTACCTCTTGAAGAATACGGTATCCCATCTGATTCCGATTATATTGTTAATGAATTAATTACAGGAAAAAACTTTTTATGGCACGGAAGAGAAAATTATATTAGGATTGAACCGCATAAAGAACCGGTATATATTTTTAAAATAATTACAACAGTTAAAGCAAAGCAAAATTTTGCTATACATGAAACTGCATTAGTACATTCAAAAATATTTTTTGAGATGCGCGAAAAAGTTATTAAGCATAATGATGTTTATGCAAGAAGAGAATTGGCAGAATTTTTTAATAATGAAATTCTTTGGCGGGTTTATACCTGTGAAACTTTTGATGAGAGTTATGCATGCACAATAAATAACGAAGCTAAAAAGAGCGGTTTTCAGTCAATCATTCATGCTTATATAACAACACCGGGACACTAGAAGCAGGTAGAAAGTTAAAAAGGAGGAGAATATGAAAGTAACAATGTTGGCAAAAGAATTTCCGCCGTATGTTTATGGCGGAGCGGGCGTACATTTGAGGTATCTGGCACAGGAACTTTCAAAGATAATGGATGTCGATATCAGATGTTTTGGAGACCAGAAATCCGACGACAAATCACTAAAAGTCCGCGGTTATAAAGGCTGGGATGCGCTTAAAGGTAAAAAATTCTCGCCTACACTTGAAACTCTTTCAATAAATCTTTTATCTCAGATGGAAGAGATTGATTCGGATGTGGTTCACACACATACATGGTATGGCCATTTTGGCGGATTATTAACAAAAATCCTTTATGATATACCGTTTGTAGCGACATCGCATTCATTAGAACCTCTCAGACCGTGGAAAGAAGACCAATTGGGACATGGCTACCAATTAAGCACCTGGATTGAAAAAATCGGGATTGAATCTGCCGACAAGGTTATCGCCGTTTCAAATTTGATGAAACAGGATATATTGAAGTTTTTTAACGTTAAACCCGAGAAGATAGAAGTTATTTACAATGGAGTGGATTTAAATAAATGGCAACAAACACCTTTAAATACTTCACTTAAAAAGGAATACGGCATTGCTGACGATTATATTCTTTTTGTCGGACGTCCTACCCCACAAAAAGGCATGGAGTATTTAATAGATGCTTCTGACGACATACCGTGTCAGATTGTGCTCGGTGCAACCGGAGCCGATACAAAAGATTATGAAGAAGCGATGACAAAGAAAGTTGAGAAGAAAAAAAATATTGTCTGGATTCATAAATTATTAAAAGAAGAAGAATATATTCAGCTATACAGTTCGGCAAAAATTTTTATATGCCCTTCAATTTATGAACCTTTCGGTATTATTAATCTGGAAGCAATGGCATGCAAAACACCTGTTATTGCATCTGCAACAGGCGGAATATTGGAAGTTGTTATTCCTGAAGAAACAGGCATACTTGTTGAACCAAAAAATTCAAAACAAATTGCCGATGCCGTCAACCGCTTATTAAAAGACGAATCTCTAAGAAATAAATTTGGATTAAACGGTCGCGCTCGTGTGGAAAAGTATTTCTCATGGGAAAATATCGCAAAGCAGACTAAAAAACTATATGAAGGATTGATAAAATGAACATATTACAAAAATATAATTATGATGAGAAATTATTTGAAGGATTAAGACAAAAATTTTTGACAGGAATTTTTTCCGATAAGAATAATATTATAAACAGTAAAGTGCAAGCCCCTGATGAAACCAAATTTTTTAATCCAAAAAAAGACGGTTCTTTAAAGCAGAAACTTGTTACTATTGGTGCAGAAGCTATTAAAAATGGTAAATTAGGACTGGTAATAGTAAACGGCGGTATGGCTACACGGTTCGGCGGAGTAGTAAAAGGTATCGTTGAGGTTTATGATAAAAAAAGCTTTTTGCAAATAAAGCTTGAACAAGTCAAAAAGATAAACCAAAAATATAACATCTCTATTCCGATATATATAATGAATAGTTATGCCACAGAAGTCGCAACGGTTCAACATCTTGAAAAAAATGATTACTTTGGATTAAAAGATAATATTAAATGTTTCAGCCAGTTTATAGCAAAACGTTTAAATGCCGATGGCACGTATTATTTACCTGAAAACGAATCTTATTACGGACCTGGGCATGGAGATTTTTCTTTTGCTTTTCAAAAAAGCGGTCTTTTAGATCATTTTCTTAAAATCGGCGGTGAACATGTTTGGTACTCCAATGTAGATAATTTAGGTGCAACAATCGACGAACTCATATTTGGTTACCATGTGGATAAACAATCAGAGATGACCGTTGAACTAGCTGAAAAATATCCCGGCGATAAAGGCGGCGCACCTGCAATAGTTAATGGTCACCTTGAGATTGTTGAACAGTTTAAATTTCCATCTGACTTTAATCAGGATTCAATATCAGTGTTCAATACTGCAACATATATTTTTAAGGCAAGCAATCTAAATAAATATTTTGAGCTACCTTTTTATTTTGTTGAGAAAAAAATTGCAGACAAAAAAGTTATTCAATTTGAGCATCTCGCAGGTGATCTATCAACAATTTTAAAATCTGAGTATATTATAGTGGACAGGGAGCAAAGATTTTTTCCGATAAAAACACCCAAGGACTTAGAAAAGGACAGAGATAAACTAAGAAATATTTTTGGATGAAAAAATTACAAACATTTGCAACATTTTATATTATAAGTTTAATTGCTATTTTATTTTTTGTTTTTATCCCGCTTAAAAACAAATTAGCAAGTGAATCGGATAAGTCTGTTGCTTTAGCAATAAAATACAATGATGTCGTTGATTTATTCGGTAGAAATAAATTTTCCGATTTCAAGAAAGCAGGCGTAAACACCGTAGTTATATCCGACGAAAAAGCAAAAGATTTTTTTGATGAAACAGGCGAGGATAGGTATATCACCATTCCCAAGGAGAAATATTTAGGAATATCATCGGATAAAATATGGCATGTAAATGATTTGAATTTATACATGGTTTTTTTTGTGCAAGGAAATCTTTCGCTTTTACCAAAAAATATTAATGGTGTACTTTCAGTAATAACAGCTGACGATTTTTTTGGTAAAATACCGCCCGATTCAAATTATACCTATGGGATTTTAGAATCTTTAAAACAAAAACAGGTAAAAAAAATATTGCGGAGTTCAACGGAAGGATTCAGGGTTTTTAGATTAAGATGGGACCATGATACACAAAAAAATCTCTATAAAATAAAAAGAGCTGTTTTAGAAAGAAATTTTAAAATAATAATACTTGATTTGACGCAGACTACCATAGAAGAAGCACTTGAGTATATCAAAGAATCAAAAAGGATTATTGAAGATACTGGCTTTACTGTAGGGAAACCTGAACCTATAAGAAATATAAATTCAATCATTTCAAAGTATTCTTTTTTTACTTTAATTATATCGCTTTTTATTGCCATAGTATCTCCGTTAATATGCCTCGTTTTTGTTAAAACAGATTTAAGGTTTTTGCGGCAACAAAAATATTCATTTTCAAAAATAGCTATAACTTTTTTGTCGATAATAGTTGTCTCTATATTATCCGGAATAGCAATTTCCGGATTATTGTCAACAAAAGAGTTCATGCTTGGAGTTGAGCAATTCAGGGGTATTAAACTTGCATTGACTCTGCCGATTATTATAACATTTATTCTATTATATAAATATGATTTAAAAAATCTGTTAAAAGAGCCTTTGCTTATAGGACAATTTATTTTTTTTATTATAATATTATCTGTTTTGGTATTTTATATAACACGAAGCGGAAATTCAGGTATAATGCCGTCTATTGAAGAAAATTTTCGTTCTTTTTTGGAAAAAATATTCTTTGTAAGACCCAGATTAAAAGAATTTCTTATTGGACACCCTTTTATGTTGTTATCATTATATTTGAAAAATTTAAACAAAAATATCTGGAAACCTCTTTTTATTGTAGGCTTAATCGGACAAACATCAGTAATAAATACTTTTTGTCACATACATAGCCCGTTATATGTATCACTTGTAAGGACTTTTAATGGAATTTGGATTGGTTTAATATTAGGAATTATTTTAATTGTTATATATAAGAAATTATGTCTAAAATAGTTATTTCCGGTTATTATGGCTATAATAATGCAGGTGATGAATTGATACTTAAGTCAATGGTGGACGACTTAAGGGCTTTATCTCCGAATATAGAAATTACCGTTCTATCGGTTAAACCCTGCGAAACATCACAAAAATATAGTGTAAAATCCGTTAATAGATTCAATTTATTTTCTATCATATCGGAATTATTAAAATGTAAAATGCTTGTATCAGGCGCGGGAGGACTTTTTCAGGATACAACCGCTTCTTTAAGTTTATGGTACTATCTGACAATTATTACTTTAGCTAAAATATTGAACAAGAAAGTATTTATTTATGCAGTGGGTATCGGGGAAGTGAAAAGATTGTTAAATATATTTTTTATTAAAAATTGCTTTAATATGGTGGATTTAATATCGGTTAGAACAGAATATGATAAAAGAATACTTGAATCCTTTATGGTAGTTAAACCCATTACAGTTACGGCAGATCCCGTTTTTGGATTGGAAATGAAAATATTTAAAAAAAAAATTTCTGAAAATAAAAAGAAAATCGGCATAATCCTAAGAAAAACCAAATATTGGAAAAAGGATATTGAGATATTTTCTAAGTTATCAAAAACATTAATTGAAAAACTTAACGCTGAAATAGTACTTATACCTTTTCAAAAATCAGCCGATTTAGAATTGTTGGAGGTTATAAAAAAAAGAGCAGACCCTAAAATATCGCTAATTGTCTGGGAAAATATTGAAGATATACTAAAAGTATATTCTGAACTGGATTTTATTGTCAGTATGCGGTTACACGGCTTGATTCTGGCAATCAAGTACAATATACCTTTTGTACCAATTTCAAGATATTCAAAATTAACAAATCTTATGCATACAATAGGAGAAAAAGATTTTTTGCATCAATACGATGAATTAACCGCAGAAAATATATATACGCAAATCACCAACAAAATGTCCGTTAACAATGAAATCTTATCCAAGAACTTTGATAAGATTAAATATCTTGAAATAGAATCAAAAAAAACAGCAAAATTATGCATATCCCTGCTTGATAATTGATATGAAAAAGATTTCTTTTATTACAATTGCTTTTATATTAGTTTCTACAATATCGTACGGTTTTTTCATACTCGTTTTGAAAAATTTATCTTTTTATCTTTCTATGCTTGAGGATAGGGTTGAAATAGTTGCTTTTATTAACGATACAATTAATGAAGAACAAATAAGCTCGCTTATCAAGAATATTGAAAAAGTAGATTATATTGAAAAAATCAAATATACTTCCAAGGAACAAGCATTGGAAGAATTTAAGAGTAACGAAGAATTCGCTCAACAAATTAAGATTTTAGCCGAAAATCCGTTGCCGGCTACAATTGATATTTATCTTACAAAAAAGGATCCAAAAACCGTCAAAAATGTTGCTGAACAAATAGAAAATTTATTTGGCGTAGAAGAAATATTTTATACTTCCATTGAAGCGGAAAACCTTCTGACAATAAATAAATATTTTAGGGATTTCAGCTTATGGGCTAATTGGATTTTCTTTTTATTTTTTATAGTATCACTTATTGCAATATCCTTAGCGATGAATGACAAAATAATCGTTTACGGTCTCGTTGATGGAATTATCGGAGGATGTGCCGGTTTGTTTTTTTTGAATTTGATTTATAAAAGTCTATTTATTCACAATTTTAACAATAAACTTTTTCTAACTAAATCGGAAGTTATTATTATATTACTAATTTCTATTGTAGTCGGAGTTATTGTTAGAATACCAAAAAATGTTCATGAAAATAAAGTATCGGTTTAATAATAATAATTACATAATGATACTTCTATCATTATTTTTTTCCGTAAGTGTATTACGGAATGTATATTGCATAGATTATGATAAACAAATAAAAGAATATAAACAAAAAATTAAGAAAAGCAAAAAAGAACTTGTCGGTATAAAAACAGAAATTTCTCAAAAAGAAAAGCATATAAAAACAATAAAAAAGGAAGAAACATCCCTTGAATTAAGACTTGAAAGTATTTTAAGAATATTAGAGACTACAGCCGCTGAATTGCAGAATATACAAAAATTAATTATTAAACAACAAAAAACAATAGAACAAACAAAAAATAAGTTAGAAATAGCAAAAATTGAGACTATTAAATGGAAAAATATTTTAAAAAACGAAATAAGATTTGCATATAAACAAGGTGTCGGAAGGACATTGGCAGATGATTATCCGGCAAGAATTGTTCTTTCATCCAATTCATCCGCTGATTTGACTAAAAAATTTAAATTCTTGCAGCTACTTGCAAAACAAAAATTGTTTATATATCTTCAAACAATGCAAAATGTTGAAGATTATGAGGAACTGAAAATAAAACTTGAAAGTGAGCTGCACGAATTGATGGTATTGGAAAACAAAAAGAAAAATACCGAACAAATATTTTTTAATCAAAAAAGAGAAAGGGAAAAACTACTTTCAAACGTTATTAAGAAAAGAATGTTTTACGAGCAAGAGGTAGGGAACCTTAAGGATTCAGAAAAGATGCTTGCTCAATTAATCAGTCTTATTGAAAAAAAGGCTAAGGAAACAGAAAAGCAAAAAGAGGAGGAAAGGTTATCGCGAATAAAAATAGTTAATAAAAAAGGATATCTTTCTTGGCCTATTGAAGGGGAAGAATCGGTATTGAAAAAAAATATATCAGCATCTTTCGGAAAACAAAAACATCCGGAACTTGATACATGGATAATAAATAATGGTATCAGGATTAAATCATCTTTAGGACAAAATGTTAATGCCATAGATACGGGTATAATCGTTTTTGCAGGTGACTTTAAATCATATGGTAAAATGGTTATTATTGACCATTCCGGAGGTTTTTATACCGTTTACGGAAATTTAGATAAAATTCTCATTAAAGAAGAACAAGCGGTTAGTAAAGGAGATGCTATCGGTATTGTGGGAATTTCTTTGTATTCCCAAGATGCCTCGCTTTATTTTGAAATTAGACGGGATGGAGTTCCGCAGAATCCATTATCATGGCTGAAGTAAAGCAGCGAATAACGGATAGATAATAGGAATTTTCGCCACTAAACCATTGCCCGCCACTTCCGCCAGATGGCGGACCACTGGCGAGGACTACGGTTCGCGTTTGAGTTAAGCAAACTTACGGTCCGCCACTACGGCTATGGCGAGACCTTCGGGAGGAAAAATGTTTAAAAAGAAAAAAATGTTTTTTGCTGTATTAGTTTTTTGTCTGGTAAGTATTTCGTTGTTAAAATTTGAAACGATTAAAGCAGCTTCTGATGATATTTACGGTCAAATAAAAGTTTTATCGCAAATACTTGTTTATGTAAGAGAAAGTTATGTGGAAGAACCTGATATGAAAAAGCTTATATACGGTGCAGCAGATGGGATGATGAGGACTTTAGATCCCTATTCGCAATTTATGGAACCGCAGGAAGCCAAGGAAATGAAAGTACACACCGAGGGTCATTTCGGCGGATTAGGAATACGCATTATGTCTTCAAAAGAAGGTTGGATTACGGTAGTCACTCCTTTGCCCGGTACACCTGCATGGAGAATGGGAATTCTGCCAGAAGATAAAATTATGAAAATTGAAGGCGAGAGTGCTAAAGATTTGTCAATAGATAAAGCAGTTGAGAAGTTGCGAGGAAAACCCGGCACAAAAGTAACAATAACGGTTTTTCGTGAAGGAATCGATCCGTTTGATTTAACGGTTATTAGAGAAGATATACCGTTAATAACCGTTACTGGCATAAAAATGCTTACTGATTTAATCGGTTACTTCAGGATTACGGAAATGAATGCCAAAACAATTGAAGAACTCGATAAGGCTCTATCTAATCTTTCTACCCAAGGTATGAAATCATTAATATTGGATTTAAGGAACGATCCAGGCGGACTTCTTACAACTGCAATTGATATTTGCAAACGTTTTATAGGCGATAATAAACTAATTGTATATACACAAGGCAGGAAGTTCCCAAAACACGAATATCGCGCAGATTCAACTGCCAAATACTCTGAAATTCCGATGGTTATACTTATCAACAAAGGTTCTGCATCCGGTTCCGAAATAGTCGCAGGATGTATGCAGGATAATAAGAGAGCGATAATCATAGGAATGCAGTCTTTCGGCAAAGGATCTGTTCAATCACTGCTACCGCTTGAGGGGGAAGCATCACTTCGGTTAACAACACAAAAATATTATACGCCTTCTGGAAAAAGCATACATAAAGATGAAGAAAAAAAAATAGGCGGAATAACTCCGGATATTGTAATTGAAGTCCCGAAAGAAACCGAAATTGCCCTACAGAAACAAGAGCTTGATATTGATATTGCCACGGCTAAAGACCGTAGTAAAAAGTTTGACGTTAAAACCTCAACAGATATCGCCGATGCAACCAAACAAAAGGTTAAAGATGAGATTTTGGAAAGGGCTATACAAATTTTGCAGGTTAGAGATTTATTAACAAAATGAAGAAAATCTGGCGTTTCTTGATTATAGTAATAATAATAGTCGGGACGATATTCTATTTGCGAAGGCAACCCGAAAATCTTTCCTCTTTATCAAGCCAAATAGATACTAAATGTAATAGAATATTAACCGGTTTTGGTATCACCGATGAAAATGTAACTCAATATTTAAGAATTGAAAAGAAATCAAAAGATGCTATATGGATTGAAGTGATTAAACATATCAATACGGATACAAATATATCCGATATAGCAAGGGAAATCAAAATCAGTCTTGAAGAATACGGAGTTAACGTAGATTATAACAAAAACAACAATTTATTGATTATATCCAAAAATGGCAAAGTTCTCAATAAAATGTTTTTTTCAAAATTGAAAAAAGCCGCATCAAATCTAAAAGCAGTAATAATTATTGACGACATCGGATATAAAAAAGATGAGTTATCCGAACTTTTATCATTAGGTATACCTCTTACTTACAGCATATTACCATATGAAAGATATTCTTCATTCCATGCTAAGGAATTAAAAAAACTTAGTCAGGAATATTTTTTACATCAGCCAATGGAACCGGAAGAATATCCGGAAATAAATCCCGGTAAAGCCGCCATATTACTAAGCATGTCGGAAAATGAGATTAAAAAACGTGTTTTGAAAAATTTGGA
>Ga0208246_1000610_pt1 | contig 26664 bp, 23 predicted proteins | sample RifOxyD2_FD_184039 | JGI IMG/M metagenome (GOLD analysis project Ga0208246, IMG submission 184039) | Soil microbial communities from Rifle, Colorado - Rifle Oxygen_injection D2 (SPAdes) | ecosystem: Environmental > Terrestrial > Deep subsurface > Rock core/Sediment | place: Rifle, Colorado... | reverse complement strand
TATAAATAATGTTTAAGAAATTTTTAGGACAATTTTCAAAAGATATGGGTATTGACCTTGGTACGGCCAATACTTTGGTTTATGTCAAAGATCAGGGCATTGTCATCAATGAGCCAAGTGTGGTAGCTATCAATACGAGGACTGATAAGATTGTAGCGGTCGGCGACGATGCTAAGGTCATGTTAGGAAAAACTCCACTACATATCAATGTCATTAGACCTTTGGTTGATGGGGTGATTTCTGATTTTGAAGTCAGTGAAAAAATGATTAAACATTTTATCAATAAAGTTCATAAAGAAAGCATGACTTTTATGCCGCGCCCACGCGTGATGATTGCCATACCTTTGGATATCACTGAAGTGGAGCGTAAAGCCGTGGAGGACGCTGTCATGGGAGCTGGTGCCTCCGAGGTACTTTTGATCGAGGAGCCGATTGCGGCGGCGATTGGGGCTGGTTTGCCTATTTTAGAGGCCACAGCCAGTATGATAGTAGATATGGGTGGTGGCACCACAGAAATTGCTGTTATTTCTTTGGGTGGGGTAGTTTCTTGGAAATCTTTGAAATTAGCTGGTGATAAATTAAACGAAGCGATTATCCAATATGCGCGTGATAAATTTAATATTTTATTAGGTGAACGCACGGCGGAAAAAATAAAGATTCAGATTGCTTCTGTCTTGCCACTAGACAAACCATTGGAAACCACGATGCGTGGTCGTGATTTATTGACTGGTTTACCAAAAGAAATCAGAATTACGGACGCAAATATCAGAGAGGCGATCGCTAAACCGATTAAATTAATCGTTGATAACATCAAAACTACTATTGAGAGCACTCCACCAGAATTGGTGTCTGACTTATATGAAAAAGGTTTGTATTTGACTGGCGGCGGAGCTTTATTAAGAGGTTTTGATGTGCTGATTGCGCAAGAAACCAAAATGCCTGTCCATATCGCCGATGATCCATTGACGGCCGTAGTGCGTGGCACTGGTAAAGTTTTAGCGGATTTGGATAATTTAAGAGAGATTTTATTACCTTCAACTAAAGATTTAGGTTTTAACTAAAATTTTTTATGTTAAGACGAAACGCGCAGATTTTTTTATTATTTTTTGTAGTGGCCTTACTTTTGATATTTTTCAAAGCTGGCCGTTTTTTTGATTTTGGTGTTTTGATACGCTTATTACCAGAACCACAAAAAACCGTCAATCAATTATTAAATCCACCAGATAATTTAGAAAGTTCTTACCAAGAATTATTAAGCCAAAATACCAGATTGCAAGCTTTGGCTCAAGAAAATGAAAGTTTACGTGCTTTATTAAATCTTAAGGCTAAGGCGAACTATGATTTAAAGGTGGCTAATATTTTAAGTAGAGATTTATTAAATCAAAATTTACTCGTGATTGATGTAGGTGAGTCTGATGGTGTGGTGCCTGGTCAAGCGGTCGTGGTCAACGAGGGTGTGATTATTGGTAAGATTATTGAAGTCCGAGCTGACGCGTCAGTGATGAGATTATTAACCGATGGTTTGAGTAAAGTAGCGGTCAATATTGGCGATAGTCAAAATGTGGCCGGAGTTTTGACTGGACTTTTGGGTTTAGGTATGAATTTAAGCTATATACCACAAGAGCAAATGATTAATAAGGGTGACCTAGTTTTGACTTCGCGTTTAAATGAGAAGATACCAGCTGGTCTGGTGATAGGCTCGGTAGAGGAAGTAAAATTTTCACAAGAAGAATTATTTAAACAAGCCACGGTTTCGCCGTTGTTAGATTATAGTACTTTATCTTTAGTGGCAGTAATCGTGTCTTTATGAAGTATTTAGCTTTGCTGATTTTTTTTATTTTGACTCACACGGTTTATTCTTTAGTTGACCTTGGTTCTTGGAGTTTACTAGAACCATTTTTAATTATGCTCATTTTAGTTTACTATATTTTTGAGAATCCTTGGATTTATTATCCCTTAGCCTTAGGCGCTGGTTTGTTAGTTGACGGTTTTTCAGCTAGTTTTGGTTTACATACTTTTAGTTTTTTATTAGTCTTATTTAGTTTGAGTACTTTGCAATTAACAATTTTTACTTCAAAAAATACTGGCACAATTATTTTTTTGACTTGGTTGGGATGTATCATTTTTTGGCTAAGCTTATGGCTTTTGTATTATTTGAGCCATTGGTCAATTTATATTTTGTCTTGGCCAACAATTTGGCAGATTATTAAAATGATTTTTATTGACACCGGTATTATCGTGTTTGTTTATATTTTATATTTTAATTTGTGGTTAAAAAAACATCATGAAAAACGATCCTTTTAAAATTCAAGAAGGATCAGTCAAAGATAGTAAGCTCAAAGGTTTTTCCGAAAACCGACATAGCGGTGACTATCTTGATTTTATTTGGGTAAAAAGTAGCCAGACCTTGGGCAGTTTTTTTGCAGAAAATAAAAGCCATCGTTTATTCCAGATTTTTTTATTAGTCTTATTTATTTTATTTAGTCGAGCATTTTATTTACAAATTATTCAAGGTGATTCTTATCGTGATCGAGCAGAGGGTAATCGTATTCGTCACGAAATTGTACGAGCTAACAGGGGTCTTATCTACGATCGTAATGGCGTACAGTTAGTAAAAAATGTTTCTCATTTTTTTCTTTATTTATGGCCAGATCATTGGTCAGATGAAACAAAAAAGCAAGAAACTTTAAAAAAATTAAGCGAAGTTTTAGCGATACCGCAAAGTGATATCGAAGAGCGATTAGTAGAAGCAAAGAAAGGAGAAAAGGTTTTGGTTTTTGAAAATGTCGCTTACGAACAGGCAATTCAGTTGATATTAGTGGCGGAAAATAATCCAAGCATTGAAATTTCTTATGAACCGCGTCGTGAATATTTCCCGCAGTTTGGCTTATCTCATGAGCTAGGATATCTAGGAGTAGTGAGCGAAAAAGATTTGGCTGCTCATAAAGATTATAATTATAATGACCGCTTAGGTAAAACTGGTTTGGAGTATATTTATGAAAATATTTTACGTGGTCAAGATGGTTTTCGTCAAATCGAAGTTGATGCTTTAAATCGGGCTAAAAATAGCATTGGCTGGCAAGAGCCCAAAGACGGCAATGACATAGTTTTGACGATTGATGCAGCGGCTCAAAATCAGCTCTATAGTGTGATGGCAAAAAATGCAGCGAGCTTTGGTAAAAATAAAATGGCAGCAATAGTCTTAGATGCTAAAGATGGTGGAGTATTGGCGATGGTGAGTTTACCTAGTTTCGATAATAATATTTTTACTTCGGCTTTAAAAAAAGAAGAGTATAACACTTTGATGACTGACCCTAACACGCCTTTACTAAATCGAGTAGTTTCTGGCGAATATCCTTTTGGTTCGGTTTTTAAACCCGTGATCGCCGGAGCAGCTCTAGAAGAAAAAGTGATTGATGAAAACTTCAGTGTCCAAAGTACTGGTGGTGTGCAAATTGGTAATAATTTTTTTCCCGATTGGCGTCCAGCGGGACATGGCAAAACAAATATCAAGTGGGCCTTAGCTGATTCGGTCAATACATTTTTTTATACTATCGGCGGTGGCAATAATCAGTGGCTAGATAAAGGTTTGGGTATGGAAAAAATTTTGCAGTATGCGGCTAAATTTGGTTTTGGTTCCCAAACAAAAATTGACTTAACTAACGAAGCAGAAGGTTTCTTGCCAAGTCAAGCCTGGAAAGAAAAAACTTTTAATGATCGTTGGTATTTAGGCGATACTTATAATTTATCAATTGGTCAGGGATATTTATTAGGCACACCTTTACAAGTAGCGATGGAAATGTCTTATTTTGCCACCGGTAAGTCTTTCCAACCACACTTATTAAAAGGTATTAAACAAGAAGCAACTCTAGATGAAAAAGCTACACCAGTGCTTTTAGAAAATCTAATCAGTCAAAATAATTTAGATATTATCAGAGATGCTTTGAAAAAAACAGTCGAGATCGGTACGGCTAAAAGCTTACAGTCAGTCAAGGTGCCGGTAGCTGGTAAAACTGGTACAGCGCAGTTTAATCATAATAAAACTCCACATTCTTGGTTTGCCAGTTTTGCGCCTTATGATAATCCGCAAATTGTGATGGTAGTTTTAGTCGAAGAGGGTGGAGACACCGGCTTAGCCGTCACTGTCTCACGGCAATTTATGGAATGGTACTTTAATAAGTAGTAGTTGCTAAAATTTGCTTTTTAAGGCAAAATACAGAGATAGAGGATACCCTGCCATTCGGCCCGAGCTCATGGCCGAGGGCTGACGCGGGGTAATAGTAAGTGTTTGTTAGGTGATATGGCAAAAGTAAGTTTAAATTTTATTAATTAAAAATATGGAGACTGAGAATTTATTAATAGAGCAAAAAAAAAATTTAGAAAAAACAGGAATTAAACTTATTATATTTTGGTTTATAGTAGGATTTATTTTTGGGGCTTTAATATTTTAAGTTGAAAATTTAAACTTGTGTTCACTAATTTAATTAAAAATATGCTAGACATAATAATCGATAATTTAGATAAATCTGGTTTGATTCTAAACTTTGTTGGAACATTATTAATTGCTTACGCCTTTAACCCTGTTAAAGTGGATGGTTGTGGTGCGGGTATGGGTGACGGTAAAGGGCATCTTCGTGAATTTTCTTGTTTGCATCCAATACCTTTTTGGGTTGGTTTTACGTTATTAGCAATTGGTTTTATTTTACAACTTTTTAATTAAATTAATTTTCTCAAAGTAGTTTAATATTCCGCCCCGCGAAGCGGGGCGGAAATACTCGTTTATTGAATAAAATAACAAAATAATTTAAAAATCAAAAAATTTTTATGAATAGCACAATAGTAACCCCTGAAGGTTTGGATAAGCTAAAAACCGAGCTAGAATATCTAAAAACCGAAAAAAGAAAGCAAGTGTCTGATCGCATCAAGACTGCTAAAGAGTTTGGTGACTTATCAGAAAACGCTGAATACCAAGAAGCTAAAGATGAGCAAGCCTTTACCGAGGGTAAGATTTTAAATTTAGAAAATTTGATTAAAACAGCCGTGGTAGCTGACAAAAATGATGATGATCAAATTAATGTCGGCAACACTATCAAGGTAGATAGAGAGGGACAGACTTTTGAGTTTACGATAGTTGGCAGCACAGAAGGTGATCCGAGCAATGGCAAGATATCTGTAGAGTCACCATTAGGTCAAGCTTTTGTTGGTAAAAGATTAAACGAAGAGTTTGTAGTCGATTTGCCGGCTGGAAAAATTCAGTATAAGATTTTAGAAATAAAATAAATGTTTATCAAGAAAATCGGGATTGATTTGGGCACAACTTATACCTTAGTTTATATTCCTAAACGAGGTATTGTTATTAATGAGCCAAGTGTGGTGGCTATTTCGGTTTTTGATAAAAAAGTTTTAGCAGTTGGCGATGAAGCCAAAGACATGATCGGTCGTACGCCAGACTCCATCATCGCTTCTCGTCCTTTGAAAAACGGCGTGATCGCTGATTATAAAACCACTGAAAGCATGCTTAGATATTTTATCAACAAAGCTGTTGGTGGTATGAAGCTATTTCGCCCGGAAGTGATGATTGCCGTGCCAGCAGGGATTACCTCCACTGAAAGACGAGCGGTCATTGACGCCACGCTAAATGCTGGTGCTAAAGCAGCTTATATTATCAAAGAGCCAATTGCCGCTGCTATTGGGGCTGATATTCCGATCGGCTCGGCTTCTGGTCATATGATTGTGGATATGGGTGGTGGGACATCAGAAATTGCCGTTATTTCTTTGGGTGGCATAGTGGCGAATACTTCCGTGAAAATCGGCGGTAATAAATATGACACCGCCATTGGAGAATATATTAAGAAAAAATATAATCTTGCTATTGGTGAAAGTAGCGCGGAAGCAGTAAAGATTAGAATTGGTTCAGCTCAATTTTTGCCAAAAGAAGAAAAACTATTTATGGATGTCAAAGGCCGTGACATGATCACTGGTTTACCACGCACTATTAGTGTCAGTTCTGATGATGTGACCGAAGCCTTACAAAACGAGCTCCAGGGCTTGATTTCAGCGGTGAAATCAGTTTTGTATCAGACACCGCCAGAGCTATCAGCTGATATCATGGACAAAGGCATGGTTTTATCAGGTGGCACAGCCTTACTACGTAATATGGATAAGCTTTTATCCCAAGCGACTGGTGTGCCCGCCTACACTGCTGACGATGCTTTATTATGTGTAGCTCGTGGTACTGGTATTGCCTTAGAGAATCTAGAGTCTTATAAACGTAGTATTTTGTCGGCAAAATAAGGCGAAAAAATATGAAGCTTGGTTTAGAAATAACTAGAGCAAATAAAGCTAATAAAACTGGTACCGAGTGGTATGCTTGGCATTTATTTGAACAGTTTAAAAAATCTGGCCAAAATGAGCTAGAATTTTTTGTTTATTATCATCAAGATTTAAGTGCAGAATTAAAAAATGCTCCAGCTAATTTTACTTTTAAAAAATTAAACTGGCCTTTTTTGAAATTTTGGACTTATTTTCGTTTATCTTGGGAATTATTTTTTCATCCAGTTGATAAATTTTTTGCCTCTAATGCGGCCCCTTTATTTTTTAAAGGGGAATTAATTGCTACTATCCATGATCTTGGATTTTATAAAAATCCAGAGCTTTATCATCCACTAGAAAGAATTTATCAAAAAATCGCTCATACTTTATTGATTAAGCGCGCAGATAAAATAATCACCCCATCACAAAATACCGCTGATGATATAGCGAAATATTTTCCGCAAGCCAAAAATAAAATCCAAGTCATTTATCACGGCTATAATCGCGATGAATTCAAAGTTTTAAATGAAACTGAAAAGCAAATAGTTAAAAATAAATATAATTTACCAGCTAAATTTTTGTTATATATCGGCAGACTGGAAACTAAAAAAAACATTCAGAATTTATTAAGAGCTTTTACTATTTTACAACACACTAACTATCATCTAGTGTTAGCTGGTAGGCCGGGTAATTATGGCTATCGCGATATTCTGGAATTAGCCCATCATCATAGTATCAAAGATCGGGTACATTTTTTTGGCTATGTGTCACAAGCTGATTACCCTTTGATTTTAGCCAGTTGTGATGTCTTTGTGTTTCCGTCTTTGTTTGAGGGTTTTGGTATGCCATTATTAGAAGCGGCTGCTTGTGGTGTGCCGATGGTAGTGTCTGATTTGCCAGTTTTAAAAGAAGTAGCTAGTGATACAGCTTTGTATTTTGATCCACATCAGCCAGCGGAAATAGCTAAAATTATTGACAGCTTATTAGACAAAGATGATTTACGTCAGCAAATGATTAGTGCTGGCTTAGAAAAAGTCCGGCTATTTTCTTGGGAAAAGTGTGCTCAAGAAACTTTAGCTTATATTTTAAAATAAAGTTATTTACATAAATGGAGGAGCTAGTCATGAGTGGCTTATTTTTCTTTATCATGATCTGTGCTATCCTCTTGGCTTTGTTCTTGCCGATTGGTGGCGACTGGGGAGGCTTTAAAAAGCGATACAAGAACAAAACATCTGGCGTTTAATGGCCCTGCTAAATCCTTAGCAGGGTCTTGATTTGACAAAAAATAGTAAATATGTTATAGATAAGCTCTAGGTTTAAATTAGCCGAGATGATCGCCCCGGGTTTATCCTGGGGAGGATAAAGTCCGAACACCATTTTTCCATTTTTAAATGGAGGATAGTTGTTAACGACAACCGGCCATTTGGGTAACTAAGTGGTCAGGACAAGTTGAACAGAGAATATTCCTTCCTGAGTGAGGCCGTAAGGCCGAATCGAAGGATAAGGGTGAAATGGTCAGATAATTAGCTGACCCGTTAGCTTGGCGACAAGCTAAAAGAGCTAAACTCTATTCGGTGCAAGAGCAAATAGGCCAAGGCTTCGGCTGAGGCGGGTAGCTTGCTTGAGACTATGGGTAATCATAGTCCTAGATAGATGATCATCACTCTGGCGCAAGTCAGAGTACAGGATTCGGCTTATGAGGCTAATTTAAGCCTTTTTAGTTTGTCAAAAGTTTAAGCAAATGCTATCATAATCTTATGAAAAAGGCGGATTTTATTTTAAACATTTTCCTAGTTCCACTAGACTTTTGTTTAGTATTTTTAGCTGCTTTGACAGCTTATTATTTTCGTTTTTCTGAAGCTATTAGTGCTATTCGCCCAGTTGTTTTTGACTTAAGTTTTGAGCATTATTTGCAACTAGCTTTTAATGTTTCGGTTTTAAGTATTTTTGTTTTTGCTCTGGCTGGTTTTTATACGATGCGGAGCAAAAGATTGATCAAAGAAATTCCTAGAATATTTTTTGGTGTTTCGATGGTCGTAGTATTTTTAGTGTTATTTATTTTTTTGACGAGAGAATTATTTTCTTCTCGTTTTATTATTTTATTAGCTTGGGCTTTAGCTATTTTATATTTGTTTATTGGTCGAGTTATAGTATTTTTATTGCGCGATCGATTTTTTAGTTTAGGTTTCGGTTTGTCTAGTATTTTTGTCTTAGGCGATATCAATGCTCGCAAAATTATCGTGGATACTTACAAACATAATCCACGCTTAGGCTTTAAAGTCGTCGGTGAATTTGATGATTTGGCGCAACTAGAAAATGATGCTACTGCTAAAAGCTTATTAAGCGCTAAAAAAGTAGATTATTTGATGCAAACTGATTCAGCCTTGGCTAAAGATCAAGCTTTAGATTTATTAACTTTTTGTCAGGAAAATCATTTGAGTTTAAAATATATTGCCAATTTATTTCAAGCTCAAAGTTTGCACGTCAATTTTAGCGAAATTGCAGGTTTCCCCTTGGTAGAAATAGCTGGTACACCACTTGATGGCTGGCGTAAAGTTTATAAAAGAATCTTTGATTTTGTGCTGGCGTTATTTTTATTGCTTATTTTATCACCAATATTTTTAATTTTAGCTATTTTAGTTAAAATCACATCGGATGGTTCAGTTTTTGTGAGTTTAAAAAGAGTGGGTGAGAAGGGTAAGATTTTTAATTTATACAAATTTCGTTCCATGATCAATGGTGCGCATAGTTTAAAACCAGAAATGTTAGCTCACAATGAACGCAAAGACGGACCATTATTTAAAATAAAAAATGATCCACGCGTGACCAAGTTTGGTAAATTTTTACGAGCCAGTAGTCTTGATGAATTTCCGCAGTTATTTAATGTTTTACGTGGTACCATGAGTCTAGTAGGACCACGTCCTCACGAGCCAGAAGAGGTATCAAATTATCAACGTGGCTATAAAAGATTGTTAAGTATCAAGCCTGGCATGACAGGACTTGCTCAAGTGTCTGGTAGATCAAATCTACTATTTGCCGAAGAAGCCAAGCTAGATATTTTTTATATTGAAAATTGGTCTATTTTATTAGACATTATTATTTTATTAAAAACCCCTTGGGTGGTACTAAAAAAAGACGCTTGCTAATATGCCAAAAATTGCTTTGGCTCACGATCATTTATTTCAAAACGGTGGCGCAGAAAGAGTTTTAGCAGTTTTAGCTGAAATGTTTCCTGAGGCGCCAATTTTTACTTTGATTAATGATAAAAAAGTAAGCTCTTTACTTTTGGATCAAAAAAAAATAAAAACTTCTGATTTGCAAAACATTCCCTTGATTTTGCATTTTTTTAAATACTTTTTATTTTTGATGCCAAAAATTTGGGAAAAAACTGATCTTAGTGAATATGACACCGTCATATCTTCGGCCTCTAGTTTTGTCAAAGGTGTCAAAATTAAAAGTCAGGCCAAACATATTTGTTATTGTCATGCACCGACTCGCTACCTATGGGATGATAAGGCTGAATATTTAGGTAACTTACAAGTGCCTAAATTTTTAAAAATATTTTTACCGCGTTTATTAAATGGCTTGCAGGCTTGGGATTTTGCTCAAGCCCAAAAAGTTGACCAATTTATTGCTAATTCACAATTTATCGCTGATAAAATAAAAAAAGACTATCAGCGTGAAGCCCAAGTGATTTATCCGCCGATTAAAGTAGATGATTTTTATATCAGTGATAAAATTGATGATTATTTTTTGATTGTTTCGCGTCTTAGACCATATAAAAAAGTTGATTTAGCAATTCGGGCTTTTAATAATATGAAATTGCCACTGAAAATCATTGGCACCGGTAGTGAATATAAAAAGCTAAAACAAATGGCCAGCTCAAATATTGAGTTTTTAGGTGAAGTCTCTGATGAAGCCAGAAATAAATATTTATCTCATTGTCAGGCTTTTTTATATCCACAAGTAGAGGACTTGGGTATCTCGGCTTTAGAAGCGATGGCTTCGGGCCGACCAGTGATCGCTTATCAAAAAGGTGGCGCTTTAGAGACAGTGATTGATGGTCAGACTGGCATCTTTTTTCAAAATCAGAATTGGGCTGCCTTGACTTATGCGGTTTTACGCTACCAGACCATAGCTTGGCAGCCAGAACTGATCCGAGCACAGGCGAAAAAATTTGATATTAGTGTTTTCAAAGCAAAGATCAGTCAATTATTAAAAGATAATTTATGAAAATCGGAGTAGATATCAGAACTTTATCTTTTGATCAACGCAGTGGCGTGGGTAATTATGTTTTCCATACTTTACAGGATATTTTAGCACAAGATAAAGTAAATACTTATTATTTATTTTCCGCTGGTTTAAAAAAATTTCATTTACCAACTAGCCTCAAAAAAGATAATGTCATCCACCTACACATTGTTTGGCCTAATAAATTATTAAATTTAGCTTTGTTATTTAATTTATTAAAAGATTTTGCTAAATTTTCACCAGTTATATTAGATGTTTTTTGGTTGCCAAATTTAAATTTTTTTCGTATTAATGACAAGACGCCTTTGATGTTGACGATACATGACTTATCTTTTTTACATAGTCGTCATTTTTATTCTTTCAAAATGAAATGGTGGCACAGTTTAGTTAATATAAAAAAATTGATCAATCGAGCGGATCAGATTTTAGCAGTGTCGCTAAATACTAAACGAGATATCATGCGTTTTTTTACGGTACGAGAGGAAAAATTGAGCGTTGTTTATCCGAGTTTGCATTTTCATCATATGACCCAAGTTTTGGCAGAGGAATTGACTAGGGATTTAAATTTAAACAAAAAGTTTTTTCTTTTTTTAGGTACGGTGGAGCCGAGAAAAAACATCAAAAGTATTATCAAGGCTTTTGATATATATCACCAAGACTATCCAGAGATTGATTTACTTTTAGTTGGAAACAAGGGCTGGCTCTATAATCCCTTGTTTCGTTTATTAAAAAAACGAGACTATATCAAATATTTAGGTTTTATTGCCGGTAAAAAACGTGATGCTTTGTATTTTTTATCCTTGGCTTTGATCTGGCCATCATTTTATGAAGGCTTTGGCTTTCCACCCCTAGAGGCAACTGTCCAAGGCAAGCCAGTGATTGTTAGTTACAAAACTTCTTTGCCAGAGATTATGCAAACACAGGCCTTATATGTCGATCCTTATAATCCAGCCGAGATTTATCAGCTTTTAAAGCAATTAACTACTGACAAAAATTTAGAGCAATATATTATTGATAAAGCGAAAAAATTTGCTATCCCTGATAAATTCAAACAAACACAGGCTATTCTTAATATTTTTAAACATGCGCATCGTTTTAGATCTTAGAATCTTTGGTCCCCAATATGGTGGTTTAGGCCGTTACAATCAACAGCTTTTATTAAATTTGGCTAAATTTGATTTAAAAAATCAATATATTATTTTAGTAAAAAAATTAAGCTCTGATTTACCAAAGCTACCAGACAATTTTTCTTGGAAAATTTGCCCTTATCATTGGTATTCTCTCAAAGAACAGATTTTTTTGCCATTTATTTTAAAAAAATTAAAACCAGATTTAGTACATTTTCCCCATTTTAATGTACCAATTTTTTATAGAGGGAAATTTATCGTCACTATCCATGACTTGATTATGACGAAGTTTCCAAGTATTCGCACTAGTACTTTGAATAGATTTGTGTTTATTTTTAAGCGTTTAGCTTATCAGCTGACTATCAAGCTAGCTATTAAGAAAGCAGCTAAAATAATTGCTGTGTCAAAATTTACAGCCGAGGATATCAAAAATTATTTTAAGTTAAACCAAAAACAAGCGGAGAAAATAAAAGTTATCTACGAAGGCTTAACGCCAATTCAAAATACATCAGAAATTAACGATGATTTACCGGAGAAATTTTTTCTTTATGTCGGTAATGCTTATCCACATAAAAATTTAGAATTTTTATTGACTGTTTTTAAAGAATTTTTGAAAAATCAGCCAGATTTTTATTTAGTTTTAGTTGGCACTCACAATTATTTTTATCAAGAGCTAAAAAAATATGCTGGTCAACATGTTATTTTTGCTGGTTTTATCGCTGATAAAAAATTAGCTGCTTATTATAAACAAGCGCAGGCCTATATTTTTCCGTCGCTATACGAGGGTTTTGGCTTACCACCACTTGAAGCCTTGGCTCATCAGACACTGGTTTTATCTTCCTCGGAGACTTGTTTGCCAGAGATTTTAGCTGACGCTGTTTTATATTTTGATCCAAAAAACAAAGAAGACTTGCTGAATAAAATGCAAATAATTCTTAAAGACGAAGATTTAAAGCAGCAATTAAATGCAAATAGTGCAAAAATATTAGCTAGATACTCTTGGGAAAAAATGGCACAAGAAATAATTCAACTTTATTGTATTATTATGCTATAATATAAACAAGCTTTTAGCTTATGCAACACGAAGATCATCACCAATCTCCAAATCTTTCTAATCTCACAGCCATCAAGCAGTCATTCTTGACTGATTTGGATGATTTTTTGGTTGATCGAGGGGCTAGTTTAGAAAAAAGACAAAGAGCTTTAGCAAAATTAGACGGATTAATTCAACAAGACTTAGGTCAAGCTTCATACTTTTTGAAGCAACAAAAGACTGAATTTAAACCAGAAATTATCAAACACAGACAAACTGCTCATCATATTTTAGATTTAAAACATCCACAGCCTAAAGTAGAAAGCAAAAAGAAATTTAGCTGGAAAAATAAAGAAACTTTTGACAAGAGCGAGGATGACAGTTTTTCTTGGTCAGATATTAAAGTGCCATTATGGAAAATCTCTAAACAGCTGCTAGTTTTTATTTTTATTATTTTATTGGTTTTATTGCCAGTTAAAGCTTTGGTTTTTTGGCAAAGTTTTTCTCAAGATAAAGCAGAAATCTGGCAATTAGGCAAAAATGGTTTGTTTAATTTACAATCTGGCCTCTTGTCAGCCTCAAGTAGTGATTTACAAGCTTCAGAAACCGATTTTCAAGCAGCTTTAGCTAATTTTACGGCTATCCAAGGTGTTTTAGATAAATATCAGACGTGGATGATCGAAGCCGGTGGCAAGATGCCTATTGTCGGCAAATCTGTTTCTGTGGGGACAAATCTTTTGAATATCGCTAACGATGTGTCACAGGCGGCGGTGACTTTGAATCAGCAATTCCAAAACAATGAAAATGTCACCAATCATTTATTATTTTTAAGTGGTCAAATCGATCAAACTTTGCCTTATCTAGAAGCAGCAAGCAAAGACATTAAAAAAATAGATTTAGATAGTTTAGACCCAGAGATTAAAGGCTATTTTAAAGAATTGGCTGATTATTTACCAAAAGCAACAATTAGCTTAAAAAATATCAAAGATGTTTTTGCAGTCTTTGGGGAAGTCTTAGGCCACACGCAAGAAAAAAGATATTTAGTATTATTTCAAAATAATAATGAATTAAGAGCCACGGGTGGATTTATTGGCTCCATAGCCTTAATAGATGTTTATCATGGTAAAATCACTAATTTAGAAATTCCTAAAGGTGGCACCTATGATTTAAGAGCTGGCCAGACAATCAAGATCAAATCTCCACGTGCTTTATCTTTGATTAATCCGTATTTTAATCTGTGGGATGCAAATTGGTGGCCAGATTTTCCGACTAGTGCCAAAAAAATATCTTGGATGTACCAAAACTATGGTGGAGCAACTACCGATGGTGTGATTGCGGTCAATGCTGATTTGTTAGGCGAGTTATTAAAAGTGACTGGCGAGATGCCGATGCCAGAGTATAATGTCACTATTACGGCGGATAATTTATTTACGACTTTACAAAATCAAGTAGAGCTAAATTATGATAAAACTAGCAATCAGCCAAAAGCGATCATCGCTGATTTAGCACCAAAACTTTTAGAAAAATTACTTGATAGCAAAGACAAACAAAAAGAAGTGGTCAAAGTTTTGATTGATGCTTTAGCTAATAAAGATGTGCAGATTTATTTATCGGATGCTAATTTGCAAGCCAAAGTAAAAAAATTTGCTTGGGCTGGAGAAATGTTGACATCAAGCAAGGATTATCTAGAAGTAGTAAGTACAAATATTGCTGGTGGCAAAACAGACAAAGATATTTATCAGATGATTGAGCATCAAGCAGAGATTATGCCTAATGGTGACATCATTGATACCGTCAAAGTGACTAGAACTAATAAAGGTGAGCTTAATAATCCTTTGGCTGGTTTTCAAGGCGGAAATGCCAGCTACTTACGTTTTTATGTGCCTGAAGGCAGTGAATTAGTTTTAGCTTCTGGTTTTGATCATTTTAATAGCGAAGCTTTTCAAGGACAAGCTGATGCTCAAGATGATCTAGATATTTTAAGCGAAGAAAAAAGTAAAGTTTTTGCCGCTGATTCGCAAACGGAAATTTATACTAGTCTAAATAAAACGGTGTTTGCGAACTGGATGACTTTAAAGCCAGGCGAAACTAAGACTGTAGCGATTAAATATAAATTGCCATTTAAAATGAAAGTTGGCGATGATTTAACCAATAATTGGTGGCAAAATTTTTTTAAAGATAATGTGACTTTGGATAATTATAGCTTGTTATTGCAATCGCAAGCTGGTGTAAAAAATACTGTTTTTAATTCTAGTGTCTTATTGCCAGATAATTTAAAAGTAGTGTGGAGTAAGGCCCTGGATCAAGATAAGATAAGTATCAATAATAAATTAGTCAGTTATGGAGATGAGTTAAACAAAGATCAATATTTTGGTTTTATTTTAACTTCTAAATAAAATGTGGCAAAAAATTTGGCAAAAGATTAACAATACGGTGATGGGCGGTGCGATTTTGATCACCGGCTTTTCTTTTTTATCCAAAATTTTTGCGCTCTTGCGAGAGCGTCTGATTGCTCATAATTTTGGTGCTTCCCAAATTTCTGATATTTATTATGCGGCTTTTCGTTTACCGGATTTGATTTTTAACACTTTAGTTTTAGGTGCTTTGACTTCAGCTTTTATCCCAGTGTTTCAAAAGGTTTGGCATAAAGATAGAGACAAAGCTTTGATTTTGGCTAATTCAGTGCTGAATTTCTTTTTATTGATCATGGCAATTTTAGTGGTTTTAGCCTTTGTCTTTGCCCCACAGCTCATGAAAATTTTGACGCCAGGATTTTTGCCTTGGCAATTAGCTCAAGTCACTTATTTGACACGCATCATGTTGTTTGCTGTTTTCTTTTTTGTGGCTTCGAATTTGTTGGGTGGAGTATTAAACTCTTGGAAAAAGTTTTTTAGCTTTTCTTTAGCGGCTAGTTTTTATAATATCGGTATTATCATCGGTATTGTTTGGTTTTATCCCATTTTTTCTTTATCAGGTTTAGCTTGGGGTGTAGTTTTGGGGGCAGCCATGCATTTGTTAGTCCAATTACCAGAAGCTTATAAACATGGCTATCATTATCAGTTGACTTTCAAATTTAGCCAAGAGTTAAAAAGAATTTTGTGGCTGATGTTGCCACGGACTTTTTCTCTAGCTGTCGGACAGCTTAATCTGATCGCTACGACTGTGATCGCTTCCACGCTATCAGCTGGTAGTATTGCGGTATTTAATTTAGCCAACAATTTACAAAGTTTGCCGGTCAGTTTATTTGCGGTATCTTTGGCAATCGCTGTCTTTCCTACTTTTACGCAAGCAATCAATGAAGATAATAAGCAATTATTTGCCACTACTTTTTCTCGTAGCTTTCGTCGTATTTTATTTTTATTAGTACCACTTTCCGTATTTATTTTGATTTTACGAGCCCAATTTGTCAGGATTGTCTTGGGCTCTGGTGCTTTTAGTTGGGATAATACTTATTATACTGCTCAAGCTCTTGGCTGTTTTGCGATTTCTATCTTTGCTCAAGGACTTATTCCACTACTGGCACGATCTTTTTATGCTTGCGAAGATACTAAGACGCCGATGTATATCAGTTTATTTAGTGTGGGTATTAATATTGTTTTGTCTATAATTTTCGCTAAAAATTATGGTGTTTTGGGCTTAGCGACAGCTTTTTCGATTTCTAGTATTTTAAACATGATTTTATTGTACATTTTTTTACATCGACGAGTGCCAGATTTAGATGACTATGTTATTTTTATTTCTTCTTTAAAAATTATTTTTAACTCTTTGATGGCTGGTTCAATTGCTTATTTAGCTTTATATTTTATTGCGCCATTAGTTGACATGCATACTTTTATCGGTATCTTTATTCAAGGTTTGGCGGCAGGCATAGTTGGCTTGCTAAGTTATCTGATTTTAGGTATAGTGTTCAAACTAGAAGAAGTAGAATTATTTAAAAAGTTATTTAAAAAAGGCCTATTAATCTTTAGAAAATAGTGCATGAACAATATCCGCCCCGGCATGCGCCGGGGTAAATAGTTTGTCAAAATTGTTTTTATGAATAACATCCGTAATTTCTGTATTATTGCCCACATTGATCACGGTAAGTCGACTTTGGCTGACCGTTTTTTAGAAGTGACCAAAACCGTGGAGCTAAGAAAAATGAAAGCGCAAATTTTAGATCAAATGGATCTAGAAAGAGAGCGTGGTATTACGATCAAATTACAGCCAGCTCGTATGCAATGGCAAGGACATGAATTAAACTTGATCGACACACCGGGACACGTGGATTTTACTTATGAAGTTTCTCGCTCACTAGCAGCTGTCGAGGGAGCGGTCTTATTAGTTGACGCTACGCAAGGTATCGAAGCACAAACTTTGGCTAATTTATATTTAGCTTTAGAGCAAAATTTAACTATTATTCCGGTTATAAATAAAATCGATTTACCAGCGGCTGATGTGCCGACAGTGACCCAAGAAATTGTGAATTTGTTAGGCTGTAAACCAGAAGAGATTTTAGCTGTCTCGGCTAAAACCGGTGCTGGTGTGGAAGCAGTTTTGCAAGCAATCATCGAGCGTGTGCCAAGTCCCAAAGATACAGAAAAAGATTTGAAAGCTTTAGTTTTTGATTCCACTTACGATGAATATCGTGGAGTAGTGATTTATGTCCGGGTCTTTGGTGGTGACTTGAAAAAAGGTGATAAAGTAAAGTTTGTAGCCAGCGGTGAAAATACTGAAGTTTTAGATCTTGGCTATTTTCAGCCAAATTGGGTCAGCACAACATTATTACATAATGGTAGCATCGGCTATTTAGTGACTAGTGTAAAAAATTTATCTAAAGCGCAAGTAGGCGACACGATCGTCAAACAAAATACTGATACCAAAGCATTGCCTGGCTATAAAGAAGTAAAACCTATGGTTTATGCTGGTATTTTTCCGGCTGAAGGTAATGAATATCAGAAATTGCGTGACGCCATCATGAAATTAAAGCTTAGCGACTCAAGCTTGGCTTATGAGCCGGCTAGTTCACAAGCCTTAGGTTTTGGTTTTCGCTGTGGTTTTTTAGGCTTATTACATTTAGAAATTTTTCAAGAAAGATTAAAGCGAGAGTTTAATCTTGATTTGATCGTGACGACGCCAACGGTAGCTTATAAATTGTATTTAAAAAATGGTGAGCAAAAAATCTTGACTACACCTTCAGAAATGCCGGATCCGACTCTGATTGATTATGTGGAGGAGCCTTATGTCAATATTGAAATAGTGACACCAAAAAAATATATCGGTGATTTAATTTCTTATGTGATCGAAGTCAAAGGTCAGGCTAAAGACACTGAATATCTTGATGAAAATAGAGTTATTTTGCGTTATCAGATACCTTTGAGTAGTGTCTTAGTGGATTTTTATGACAAAATGAAAAGTATTTCTTCTGGCTATGCTTCACTAAGCTATGATTTAGCTGGCTATCATGAGTGTGATTTAGTAAAAATGGATATTTTAGTGGCGGAAAATCCAGTCGAAGCTTTGACGAGCTTAGTTTATCGTGATCAAGCACATTTAGTAGGTAAAAGAATAGTAAATAAATTGAAAAATGTTTTGCCAAAAGCCCAGTTTGCAATCAAAATACAAGCAGCTGTTGGTGGTAAAATAATTGCTGGTGATAAAATCTCGGCCATGCGTAAAGATGTGACGGCTAAGCTCTATGGTGGTGACGTCACACGTAAACGTAAGCTCCTAGAAAAACAGAAAAAAGGTAAAAAAAGAATGGTAAGTTTCGGTCGTGTTGTTATTCCGCAAGAGGCTTATTTAGCTATTTTGAAAAAAGATTAATTGCCAGAACCAAAAGTCCAGCCGATCATAGACAAGATCATAATACTGGAAAAAATTACCCAAATCAATTTTTTAGTTTTTCTTTTCATATGTATAATTTTAGCAAATTTTTAGGTAAAAATGAAATTTTGCGTTATTTGGCCAAAAAACGTCAAAAAAGAGCCTTGCTTTATTTATTGGTATTTATTTTTTTGCCGTTAGCCTTTTTTTTACTATATCCACTGACATCTTCAAATAGACAAGGACTAGCCCTTTGGCTTAGTCTTATTTTGTTTTTATTGTTACTCATTAGTCAGCTTATTTTACACAGTGAAGATTGTTATTTACTGACTAACCAGCGTATTATTTTTTTAGTTTGGCAACATAAAGAATATAAGATAGCTCATGAAATATTTTTAGAAGATATTGATCAAGCCTATAAACATGCTATTTTTAATCTATGTTTAATAATCGGAGAAAAAAAGATTTATTTAACTAATTTAAAAAATAGAAATATTTTTTTACAAAAACTTAGAAAGTTGTTATAATAAAGCTGATTGATTTAATGACTCCGCCGCTGGCGGAGTAATAAAATTCAAAACCGATTTTATGGCAATCGACGAAAAATTAATCATTGAGCAAAGTCATGTGCCCGAACAACAGGCTAATTTAAGTATCGAACAAAAAGATGCTGGCGCTGCTTTAGAGCGGATTTCAGAAACGGTGACGGAAAAAATCAATGAGCAAAATCAAGCAGCCGCAGTTTTGGCTAATATCGCCAGTCAGCCGACAGCGCCAGTGGTAGAAGAAGGTTGGGAGCTTAAAAAAGTAGAAGAAATCTTGTCTAAAGACATGGAAAAAGTCTTTTTGTCTTTGGATAGTGCTACGCAGATTAAGTTTAAACAAGCCGGCGAAGAGACTGCTAAAAAAATCACCGAGCTTTTAAAAACCGGTAAAGCAAAATTAAAAAAGATTTTGAGCTTAATAGTGGAGTGGCTACGTATCATTCCACAAGTAAATAAATATTTTTTAGAACAAGAAGCAAAAATTAAGGCGGATGAGATTTTTGCTTTAACTAAAAACAAAAATACCTAATAATTTATGACTGTCAGCATACAAGCAATTTTACTAGTAATTATATTAGTTGTTTTTTGTTTGTTGACATTTTTATTTTTGTTCTCGTGGTATCGTAAAAGAATCAATAAAGACCTATCTTTAGATATTTTATTGATTAAAATTCCTCGTTATACCAAAAGTGAAAGGGAGCAATTAACTAAAGATTTTATCATTTCTAGCCTTGGCCAAGTGGAAAATCTTTTTTATTCTTTAGCTGGCTTAAAAGCAGAAAAAACCTGGAAACAAGCGAGTGAAGTTTTTTCTTTAGAAATAGTGGCCAGTGCGACAGAGATTAATTTTTATGCCGCTGTGCCGACAAAATATAAAAGTTTTTTTATCCAACAAATACAGACTGTTTATCCCAAGGTTTATTTTGAAGAAATAAGTGATTATAATATTTTTGAAGCCAATAGTGTAGTGAAAGCTGGAGCTTTGACTATCCAGGGTGACGTGGCTTTGCCAATCAAAACTTATAAAATTTTTGATAACGATCCTTTGGAAAGTATTACTAATGCCTTGAGTAAGCTCAATGAGCATGAGCAAGCTTCGGTGCAGTATGTTTTTCGTTCTGCTCCAAAAAATTGGCACAATCGTGCTCACAAGATAGTAGCCAACATGGCCAAAGGCATGACTTTTAAATCAGCTATATCTGAAGCAGCGGAGTCAAGTTTTCTAAAAATTTTAGCTAAGTTTTTTTCTTTTTTGGGAGACATTTTGTCTACCAGTAAAAAAGATGCTGACAAAAGTATTTTAGTAGATAAAGACAAACACCAGACTTCAGCGATGGAGCAAGAGGCTGGTAAAATGTTACAAGAAAAAAGTTCTAAGCCGGGTTTAGATGTCAATGTCAGGGTGATTTGTGCAAGTCAGAGTCCAGAGCGTTCCAAGGCTATTTTAGCAGATATTTTGAATAGTTACGCTCAATATAATATCTATGAATTCGGTAATGTTTTTAAAGCTTCAATGCCAAAAAATCCAGATAAACTCGTGCAGTCTTTTATTTATCGTCATTATAATCCAATTTTCCGTATTTTATTAAATGCGGAAGAAATGACCTCAATGATTCATTTACCACTACCGACGACTGAAACGCCACATATCGCTTGGCTAGAGGCTAGCAAAGCCGCGCCTCCACAAAATATGCCAGCTGAAGGCTTAATACTCGGTAAGAGCTCTTTTAGGGGCGCAGAAACTCTAGTACGTATCAAAGACGCTGATCGTCGTCGACATATGTATATCATCGGTCAGACTGGTACAGGTAAATCGGTTTTACAAGAAAGTTTGATTATTCAGGATATCAAAGCCGGCAAGGGTCTTTGTGTTTTAGATCCGCATGGTGATAGTATCGAAGCAATTTTAGCTCACATACCAAAAGAAAGAGCTGAAGATGTGATTTTATTTGATCCGGCTAATTCTAGCAGGCCTCTGGGCATGAACATGCTGGAGTATGATACTGATGAACAAAAAACTTTCGTGATCAACGAAATGATCGCCATCTTTGATAAGCTTTATGATTTGAAAGCCACTGGTGGCCCGATGTTTGAGCAATACATGCGTAATGCCATGTTACTCATCATGGATGATAAAGAAGCTGGAGCAACGCTACTCGAAATACCAAAAGTTTTGGCTGACGAAGCTTTTAGAAAACAAAAATTACTTACAGTAAAAAATCGTTTTGTCAAAGATTTTTGGGAAAAAGAAGCACAAAAAGCTGGCGGTGAAGCGGCCTTGGCTAATATGGTACCTTATATTACTAGTAAATTGACACCTTTTATTTCTAATGATTTGATTCGCCCGATTATTGCCCAAAGTAAAAGTGCTTTTAATTTCCGGGAAGCCATGGATACTAATAAAATAATTTTATTAAATTTATCCAAAGGTAAAATCGGAGAAATAAATAGTAGTTTATTAGGTATGATTGTCATTGGTAAATTATTATTTGCCGCCATGAGTCGAGTAAATATTCCAGAAAATGAACGTAAAGATTTTTATTTATATATTGATGAGTTTCAAAACTTTATCACTGATAGCATTGCAATTATTTTATCGGAAGCTAGAAAATATCGTTTAGATCTTATTTTAGCTCATCAGTTTTTAGCGCAGTTAGTAAAAAATAATGACACTCGTGTACGCGATGCTATCTTTGGTAATGTCGGCACCATCATCTCTTATCGAATTGGTGTGGAAGATTCAGAGATTATCGCTAAACAAATGGCACCAGTGGTTTCTGAATATGATTTAGTCAATATGCCAAAATATACTTGCTATATCAGATTATTGATTGACAATACCGCGGCGCCAGCTTTTAACTTTAATCCTATTATGCCGGAAAAAGGTAACTTTGAATTAGCCCAAGCTTTGAAAGAATTATCGAGTCTAAAATACGGCAAAGACCGGGCAAGTGTAGAGGCAGAAATTGATCGACGTTTTAGCTTTTAATCAAAAAATTTTAGACAAAAGCAGCTCTTGAAAACGAGTTGCTTTTATGTTATTCTTTAAATACAAATAAAATAAAAATAAAAATGGCGAATAATTTAAAAACAATTAAAGAATTGGAGTCTTTGGTCTACAATTTAGAGCTAGAACTAAAGAAAACCAAGCTTATTTTAGGCGAATTAAGTGGTAAAAAGGGTAAATCAGCGGTTGATTATAGCCTCAAGGCAGCTGAATACGGCACCGAAGCACAGTCAGACGAGGGTTTAGTGATAGAAGGGGTGTTTAATGGTCAAGTGATGATTGGGCCGGATGGTAAGCAATATTCTGTGCCCGCTAATTATGCTTCAAAATCTAAGCTAGTTGAAGGCGATATGCTGAAATTGACCATCGATCCAAGTGGTGCTTTCATTTTTAAACAAATTTCTCCCGTCGATAGACAACGCATAGTCGGACATTTAGTCAAAGATAATGAAAGTGGAGATTTTGTGGTTTTGGCTGGTGAAAAAGTATTTAAAGTTTTATTGGCTAGTATCACTTACTTTAAGGGTGAAGAAGGGGATGAGGTAGTGATTTTGACGCCCAAAGCTGGCGATTCTGAATGGGCCGCTGTCGAAAATGTCATCAAAGCTAAGTATGCTCATCCGCATTCGGGTGACCCGCAAGATTTAGAGATTAATTTATAAACACATAAATAATGTCAGAAGTCATTTACCGAAAATATCGTCCGAAAACATTCGCTGAAGTAGTTGGGCAAAGACCGATCAAAGTGACCCTGCAAAATGAAGTCTTATCCGGCAATTTGGCGCATGCTTATTTGTTCGTTGGACCTCGCGGTACTGGCAAAACGACTTTGGCCCGTCTTTTTGCGCGCTCTTTAAACTGTCAAAATAAAACTGCTAATTCTGCTGAGCCCTGTAATGCTTGCCATAATTGTCAAGCAAATTTGAATAACCAATCCATGGATGTGATAGAGATCGATGCAGCTTCACATACTGGTGTCGAAAATGTCCGAGAAAACATCATCGCCAATTCTTATGTACCAGCCTTTGAAGTAGGAAGCTATAAAGTTTTTGTGATCGATGAAGTCCACATGCTGTCCAAGCCAGCTTTTAATGCCTTGCTCAAAACTTTAGAGGAGCCACCAAAAAAAGTTATTTTTATTTTAGCTACGACCGAGATTCACAAAGTACCAGAAACTATTATTTCCCGTTGTCAAAGATTTGACTTCAAAAAAATACCAAGCGCTGATATCGTCAAAAGATTAAGTGAAATTATCGAGTGGGAAAAAGTTACGATGGCCGAGACTTTGCTCTGGCAAATAGCTCGTCGCTCTGATGGCTGTTTGCGTGATGCCGAGTCACTTTTGGGACAAATCATTTCTTTGGCTGATGGCCAAGTGGATGATGAACTGGCTTCACTAGTTTTACCACGTAACAATTGGCAAGAAATCGATGATTTTGTAGCCGCTTTACGCATGCGTAATTTAAACACCGCTTTGAATCAAATCCATAAACTCATTGACGAAGGTGTCGATCTAGAGACTTTAACGGCTGATTTGCTAGAATATTTGCGTCACACCATGCTCTATAAGATTTTAGGGGCTGATTATTTGCGAGATTTTGATGATAGTTTTAGAGATTTATTAAAAAATCAAGGCGATGGTTTTGAGCTTAGTGATTTACATCGTTTATTAAACATTGTTTTGACTAAAACTAATCAACGTCACTACGCGATGATTGACCAGCTGCCATTAGAATTAGCTTGTGTGGAGTTTTTATTGACTGAAGCAGAAAATACTAAAAACAATACGAATATTACTAGTCAGGTGACTGGTGATGGAGAGCAAGATTTATCAGTTTTAAAAAATAATTGGGATCAAATCGTTGATAAACTAAAAAAAGTAAATAATTCCGTGGCCGCTTTTTTGAAAACTGCTCATCCTTTGACTTTAGATCAAGAGCAATTATTTTTAGGAGTTGAATATTCTTTTCATGCCGAGCAAATAAATAAACCGGAGTTTATCCTGGCTTTGAAGCAAGCTGTCCATGAGCTTTTGAAAAGAAGTGTCAAAATAGAGCTAAAAGTTGATGCCAATTATCTCACTAATCACCAAAACTTTCGTGGACGCAGTGAAGAAGATGTTGATTTAGCGGTTGATGTTTTTGGCGGAGAAGTAGTCTAAAATTTAAATAATCAATCTAAAACAAATTTTATGGAAGAGCAAGACACGCTAAAAAGCACACCCAAAGATGTATTTTTACATTTATTTGGCATCGTGACTTTTTATTTAAGTATCGTGAGTTTTATCAATCTTTATATCCAATACATTGACTTCCTGTATCCAGATGCTTTGACTTTTTATTATAACAGCATTGCTCAAGCTGTTAGAATTTTTACCTCGATGTTAATCATTGCTTGGCCGTTTTATTTATTAACAACTTGGATCTTAGCTAAAGATGTGAAAACTAATAAGGCCAAAAGAGAAATCAAAATCAGAAAGTGGTTACTTTATTTAACGCTTTTTGTGTCAGCGGTCACCATTATCGTGGATTTGATTATGTTTGTTTATCGCTTTTTAGACGGTGATTTGAGTATTAAATTTTTCTTTAAAGTGCTAGTCGTTTTAGTAGTAGCTGGCTTGGTATTTTCTTATTATCTTTGGGATTTGAAAAAAGAAGAAGCCAATAAAAAATTGAATCTTATTTTTACTTGGGTGACGGCAATTTTAGTTTTAGCTAGTGTAATTTTAGGCTTCTTTATTATCGGCACGCCAACTAAACAAAGAGCTTATCGTTTTGATGAACAAAGAATACAAAATTTACAAACTATTCAAGATCAAGTTGTAAATTATTGGCAACAAAAACAAGTCTTACCAACAGAGTTAAGCGCTTTAGAAGATAGTATTTCTGGTTTTAAAGTACCAGCTGATCCAGATACAAAAGCTATCTATGAATATAAAATTATTAGTCCTTTAGCCTTTGACTTATGTGCAAATTTTAAAACAGTGTCTAATAATCAGAATAATCTTAAAAATGGTGCTATGTATGAGGTGCCTAGTGGAGATTTTCAGCAAAACTGGACACACCAAGCGGAAAGAACTTGTTTTAGTAGAACGATAGATCCACAGTTGTATCAACCGGTTTTGAAACAATAAAAAATAAATTTACATTATCTTAGCTTTTTTATGGCTATTATACTTGAACAATTAGATAATGAATATAATGAAGAAACCTGCTCTATTTTATTGGGTAAACATTTTGTTTTAAAATTTTCTCCAGACCAAAAACGCAATATTTTGCACTCAAATCAGGCTATAGAAAATTTGATTAATACAGAGAATCTTTTGGTTAGTCCTATTTTGGGTAAGGTTAATTCTATCGTAAGTTTTAGTAAAAATATACTAAAAGAATTAGGTGAAAATATTAAATTTCAAGATTTTTTGAATAAAATAGCAAAAAGTGGTCTTTCTAAGAGCGCTAGTCTTTCGTCAATTTTAAATAAAAGTAAAGAAGATATTTTACAATTAAGTAATGATATACAAAAGATAGAAAAAGATAATGATTTGTTTTTAGCTCAAGATCGTAATTTATATTTTTGTGAATCTTGTAATGCTTATTTAGGAGAGACTTCACAACTTTTGCCTCCAAAATGTACTTATTGCCAAACTAATACGAATTGGAGCGCTTCACACACGGCAGTGAGATTTGTTGATAGTCAGGTCGCAGACTATCTCACTGGGTTATGGTTCGAGGATTATATGGCTAAATTATTAAATAGTTTGGGTTGGAAAACTTGGTGTCATGGGTCTATAATGGGCTCTAGCGGAATTGATCATCAGGTTGATATTTTGGCTATTAATAATTCGCAAGGAAGAACTTTAATAGGAGAGTGTAAAACTGGTAAAATTAACAAAGAACAAGTATTTGATTTATCAGCACAATATTACGATATTAAGAGCAACCTGGGTTTTTTATTTTCATTACAACCAGTAGATAATAATAGGTTAAAAGATTATATGAAAAGAACGGCTGGTTTATGTTTATTGGATAATTTGAAGCGTATTACTGATGAGGAAATAAAAAAGCAGATTCAAAATAATTTATAAATTACTTAAAAAAAGAAAATGTGGTATTATAATGATATAAATTTATGAGTAATATAATCACAAAATCAGGAATAATAGCTTGGGATGTAAAAAATATAGATACAGTTCCAGAAGAAATGGGTATATACATATTAAGAACATCACCTATTATTGATGATATTATTTTTATTAGTGGCACAGATAATTTAAGAAAGGAGTTACAAAATAAATATAATGATGATAGTTTAAAGGATGTGAAATTTTTTGATTGGTATATTATTAAAGACAAGAGTGATATAGAAAAATTAGAAAATCAGTGGAGAGCTAGGTATATTAATGTTTAGTATATTTATTTACTTAAAGAGAACACCCCGCGTTGCGGGGTGTTCTCTTATTGTTATATAAAGCACTTGGAACAGATAAGGTATAATAAATGTGATCTAAACATTAACCAAATCTGTTCCATGAATAACTTTAACCAAATTAATAATGATTTGCAAGCTAAGAAAATCATTAAGAAA
>Ga0208246_1000606_pt1 | contig 26875 bp, 23 predicted proteins | sample RifOxyD2_FD_184039 | JGI IMG/M metagenome (GOLD analysis project Ga0208246, IMG submission 184039) | Soil microbial communities from Rifle, Colorado - Rifle Oxygen_injection D2 (SPAdes) | ecosystem: Environmental > Terrestrial > Deep subsurface > Rock core/Sediment | place: Rifle, Colorado... | reverse complement strand
ACCGCTGGTCGATACCAAGCCGATTTGGCCAGATTAATAGCATCATCCAAATCTGAGAAATTGTGTCCATCGACTTCGATCACCTGCCAGCCGAAAGATTGCCATTTTTCTAGCACCGGCTCCAGGGGCATCACCTCCTCTGTCGTCCCACCGATCTGAATCATATTACGATCGACGATCACGATCAGATTATGAAGTTTTTCTTTCCCGGCCAAGAGCGCTGCCTCCCAGGTGTTACCACATTCCATCTCAGCATCAGACATCAAACAAAAAACATGTTGACTAGTGTGCGGATTGTCGAGTCGTAAACCGAGAGCCATACCGACAGCTTGGGACAAACCCTCGCCGAGTGGGCCAGAGGAAGTCTCCAGACCCGGCAGCCATTCCCGATGCGGATGGCCCTGCAGAGGCGAACCGTAGCGACGTAAAGTCAATAAATCTTTCTCAGAAAAATAACCAGCTAGAGCCATCGTGGCGTAGAGAACGGGACAGATGTGACCACTGGATAATACAAAGCGGTCGCGCTCCGGCCAGGTCGGATTGGTCGGATCATGTTTAAGCGTATGAAAATATAGCAAAGCCAAAATATCCGCCGTGCCGAGGGGGCTAGCGGTATGACCAGAACGAGCGACCACCAACATACCAATCACCTCCTTGCGAATAGCGCGGGCCCGTTCCGCTAATAATTCTATTTTGCTATCGGTCAAAGACATACACGATGCGAATGATACGAATAAAATGCACGAATCTACAAATACTGCTTACGAAATTGCATCCATTCGTCATATTCGCATGCATTCGTAGATTGGCATCGCACTTATACTACTATAATATCACACTACAAACTTTTTAGTTCTGTCAAAGCTTTAAGTGGATCAATCGCGCCCCAGATCGCCGAGCCAACGACGAGAGCGTCAGCACCAGCCGAAATTAAATCTTTGGCTTCATCGATTCCAACGCCACCATCTACCACTACTTTCAAATGAGGCCATTTAGTTTTAATCGTTTTGATTTTTTCAATCACCTCTGGACAAAAATCTTCGCCCTGAAAACCGAGGCGACGAATACTCATCAGTTGAACAGTTTTGATGGTGTCGGCAATAGAATCAATTACTGACACTGGCGTGTCTAAGGCCAGAGCCACGATAATCTCTTGGTGCTTTTTGGGATATTTTTCTAAAATATCTGCCAGCTCCTCGGTCGATTCGTAATGAACCACCACCCGATCGGCCACGGCCAGCCACTCCTCGATCACCGTTTCCGGCAACTCCACCATCAAGTGAACAGATAATTTTAATTTATCATCGAGTTCATTTAAGAGAGCGGGTTCTTGAAAAGTAATGTTGCTGGCAAAAACCCCGTCGGCCACATCGATTTCGGCCCAAGTGACGTGGCTATCTAAAATTTTTATTTTCTTTTCTAAATCAGCAAAATCTCGGCTGACAATGGAAGGGATTATTTCGATCCCGTTAGAAGTAGGCCGCGACAGAATAGACATGCTCTAGTTTATTTAATTCTAATAAGATTTTTCTCATATTTTCTGTTTTTTTATTTTCGCGGTCGCGACTTCTAACGGGATTAAAAACTTAATTCTCTAGTAATTTCGCCCTCGATTTTTTTCAAGCGACGAACATGTCGTTCTTCATTGGAAAATTCTGTCGCCAACCAAACTTTAATCGCTTCTTTGGCTTCGTCTTCGGAAAGATAACTGGCTCCAATTGATAAAACATTGGCATCATTGTGCCGACGGCTCATTTTAATAATATCTAGATTGTGATGATAGTAAACCGCCGCTCGCACTTTCGGCAGACGATTGGCCACCATCGCCTCACCCTGACCAGAAGCCCCAAAAATTACCCCCCGATGATTGACTGGATCGCTGGCTACTTGTTTGGCCACGATTTCCACAAAATCTGGGTAGTCATCTTGCTGATCCAACTCAAAAGCCCCCTCGTCATTGACCTCATAGCCAAGCTCGCGCAGATAGATTTTAATCTGATTTTTTAATTCGTAGCCGGCGTGGTCGGTGCCTAAAAATATACGCATTTGATTTATTGTAGTATTTCCTTAATCTTTTCGGCTAATTGTTTTGGACTATAGTCGGACTTTTCACAAAAAGCAGTTGCCCCCTTGTCCATAAACTCATCATAGATGCCAACTCTGGTGACGTTGGTGAGAATAACGACTGGAATATCAGCGGTTGCCGGATTAAGTTTTAATTTATCAAAAGTCTCAAAACCGTCCATCGGCTCCATCATCAGGTCGAGAGTAATGAGATCGGGCTTTTCCTCCTCTGCCATTTTAATCCCCGTGGCACCGTCAAGAGCAGAGACAACTTCAAAGCCCTCGGCTTCATATTGAACCTGGTGGGTAAAAACAAAATCAACATCATCGTCAATTATTAAAATTTTAGCCATTTTTTATTTTGCCACTGGCAACTTAATAATAAAAGTCGAACCACGACCGACAACACTTTTGCAAGCAATACTACCACCCTTGTGGGCTTCGATCACTTCTTTGGCAATAAACAGACCTAAACCGGTCCCATCAGAATTCACCAGATTAGCATTGCCAGCTCGACCATAACGCTCAAAAATCGTTTGCAAGTCTTCCGACGGAATACCGATACCGGTATCAATCACTTCGATAAGTAGATTTTTATCTTCGTTACGAAGAGAAATTATCACCCCACCCTGCTTGGTAAAAGTGACAGCATTATCCACAATATTAGACACGGCCTCTTCCAGATAGTCAGCAAAAGTTTTGACCGTTGTGATCGTAGCCTCATTTTTAATTATCAATTCCAAACCCTTGTCGCGAGCCGCTTCTTCAAAATCTTTCTTGATTTTTTCGACCATCTCGACTGCATTGATCGAGGTGAGATGTTTATCGGCAAAATCAAATTTCTTGGTATCAAATTCCGAAGCCTGCAAAATGTCACGAATAACTTGCCCCATCTGCTCAGCCCGCCGATAAAGATTGTCGATAAATTGAGTTTTGGTTTCCGGTGGCATCTTTTCCACCAAACCTTCTTTCATCAAAGATAAACCGCTCATAATCGCCGAGGATGGGGTACGCAACTGAAAAGAAGCGAAATCAATGAACTCTGACCGCAAGCGCAAAATATCAGCCATTCTCACTCGCTGTCGATCGAGCCAGGACAGTACCCACCAGATAACCACCATCGTCACAATCGCCAGCACCAACAAAAGCCCATTGACGACTTGATCAAAAGGCCCAGGCGAAAACAAAGCCCGAAACATCGCCACTAGGACCAAGACTCCACCCAAAGTGCGAGCGATAAAGCTATTGACCTGATAAGTAAAATATTTTTTCAGCACTGTCTCAATTATACAAAAAGAATGAGCTCCCGCCTAGGGACAGCCAGTGTCAATCTCTTTTAGTTCAAAGCTTAAGATAGTCTTATTTTTTGCCAACAAAAAAGTTTTTTACAACCCCTATGACACTAGATACTTTTCTAATAGTCATAAAAACTGGTACCAAGGGTCTAGGCAAAATACCCTCAAGGTCTTGCCTAAATTGCTCTTTATCCAATCTTTCTCTTTCTTTTTCTGGATCAATACCCATTTCTCTTAAACCTTGCTCATACAACTCATTAACAGCCTCAATGTTGGTTAACAAGCCTTGCAACATTTCGGCATAACGTTCGGGGGAAACAAAATAATTCATTTTTAATAAAGCTTGAGCATAACGACTCTTGTTTCTCCCTTCGGTGGATCGGGCTTGGTTAAATAAGACCTCTCCCCAATCATCCAAATTTTTAGTGACTGTTTCTCCAACTCCTTCAAACGCTGGATCGACACTCAAGGGTAAGCCATTAATATCTTCTACAATTTCAGTGGCTCTTTCCAAAAAACTGGCAATATAATTAGCATCTGGCTTTTGTTTTCTTTCCAGATTTCTAATATCTTCTCTTATCTCTGATGCCTGTTGGGTGTCGTCTTTTTTGTTAGCTTCTTGACTAAGATTGGGAATATTTTGTTGCCCTTCTTGTGGTTCTGTCTTTTTCTGAATATCAACCGATTTTTCTAAATTATCTGACTGTTCATCTTTTGATAATTTTTCACTCATAATATTTATCAGCTGGCTAATTTGATAACATGCTCCACTAATGAGTAAGTATACCCCATCTCGTTGTCGTACCAAGCCATAACTTTGACCAAGTTGCCGCCGACGACTTTGGTATAGGAAAGATCAGCAATCGAGGCGTGAGTGTCGCCGATGATATCAGACGAGACCAATTGCTCTTTGTTAACGGCAAAAGTTTTAGTCCAACGTGGATCCGTAGCCGCTTTTTCTAAGATAGCATTGACCTCTTCCGCGCTAGTATCGCGCTTGGCGACAAAAGTGACATCAATCATCGAGCCAGTAATCACCGGCACTCGGATAGCGATACCATCAAACTTCCCCTGCATCGAGGGGATGACCTGACCGACCGCTATCGCGGCGCCAGTAGTGGAAGGAATCATATTGACCGCTCCCGCTCGGCCTCGACGCCAATCTTTGGCATCAGCCACATCGACGAGTTTTTGCGTGGCGGTATAGGCATGAATAGTGTTGAGCAGAGCTTTGTCGATACCGATCGCTTCATCGAGGATTTGAATAATCGGGGCGGCACAGTTGGTAGTACAAGAACCGTTAGAAGTAATAATTTGATTACCGAGAGTGGCATCATTGATCGCCATCAAGAAAGTGCCACTGGGAGTATCGGCAATCGGAGCGTCTTTGACGGGGGCCGAAATCACCACCTTGCGCGCGCCAGCATCGACGTGAGCTTTGGCTTTAGCAAAAGTTTCAAACACCCCGGTCGATTCCACCACCACATCCACCGCCAATTCTTTCCACGGCAAATTAACGGGATCTTTTTCTTGTTTAAAAATAATCTCTCGGCCATCGACTACCAACTTGCCTTCGGCCGTTTTAACATCATGAGGCCATTTACCATATGCACTATCGTAACGGAGGAGATAAGCGAGGTTATCCAAATCGCCCAAATCGTTGAAAGCCACAATTTCGATTTCCGGTCGCTCAAACGCCGCCTTGAAAAAAGCCCGCCCAATCCGTCCAAAACCATTAATCCCCACTTTGATTTTTGCCATAAAGTTTCAGTTTAAGTTTTAATGGTCTAAGTTTACCATAAAAAACCAAACAAAAAACTCCCCCGCGGACACGCGTGAAGGGAGTTCTTACTTGGTCAAAAGCGACCAAGCGATCGGGCCCAGGCCCAGACATATTCTTACTCTCCTACTTCAATCTGATGTGTAGTATAGCACATTTTAATTACAAATGCAAGGATTTTGCCCTTGCCCGTCAAAAAATGGCTAAAATTAGCCATTTTTGACATCTTTTTTATAAGTAATAATGGGCCGACACTTCCGAAGAAGCGCCGGCCCAAAGAGGCGGCGGGCAATGCCCCATCATCCAGATAAATCAATCTCAGACGACACGGGTCGAGGAAGCTACGGGACGCTCGTCCCCACGATGGTCTTCCTTTATCCTTCATTGCCCGCCTAGGAGAAAAATAACAGAGCCGATCAAAAAAGTAAAGAAAAGCCTCGTGCGAACGGATAGCACGAGGCTTTTCGTTGGCACGAGGCTGGCTAGGCGTTAGCGTCTGCGACACCATGGCTCTTGGATCCCCGCGTCAAGGATGGGTTGGATGTTTCTCCCAACTTCCGGAAAAGTGACGAGGACACCTTCCAAGAGAGCTGGCAGATAGCTATGGACAATCCTAACCCAAGTGAGAGAAAGCGTCGGGGGCACCACGGACGAGTCCTCATGCTGTTCGAACCAACCACGACCATCATCAGTGAATCGAGCCCAGAGTGTCGTTCTGTCCTTTCTACCGATGACCCAACTGCCGTGCGGGGTCCTAAATTCGATACTCTCGTTAGGAAAATCTCGAAACTTCCAAGAATCAATCATCGACAAGATCGTTCCGACAACTAGCTTGATCTCGTCTCTCATTTGATTAAGGTTGTTACTACCGACGATAATCTGTGTTACCAACTTATTGTAGTCCATTTGAAACCTTTCCCTGTTCCCAGGTTCCCTTCCGGGGGTTTGGCATTCCTGCCTGCTATATTTGTGGACACAGACAATAACAACGTACTTCCTCTATAATTATATCACATATCTATAAAAAATGCAAGGGGTCATCAGAAAAATGGTCCAATTGGGCCATTTTTATATAGTTTGATCTATTTTTGGATTGTCTGCGTCAGTCTGCGTTTAGTCGGCGTTAGTCTGCGCCCTCTCTTTAAGTAACTTTTTCAAAATTTCTGGATTAGCTGCCCCCTTGCCTTTTTTCATACCCTGGCCGATCAAAAACTGGAGCGAGGCTTCCTTGCCACTCTGATACTCGGCAAAAACAGCACCAAACTCAGCGATTACCTCATCGACAATCTTGGCCGTAGCGCCTTCGTCGTGGACTTGGAACAAGCCTTTGGTCTCAGCAATAGCGCGCGGGGCGCCACCATCAACAATCATCACTGCTAAAATATCTTTCGCCCCGCGCGACGACACTTCTTTGGCAGACACCATTTTAATTAGATCAGCAAAGTCACTAGCCTCTGGCAGACTTTTTAATTCACCAACGGATCGCTTGCCCACCAAGTCAGAAGTGATGTAATTAGAAGCGAGCTGGACCAAGTCTTTATCCTCACCGAGGAGTTTGGCCACTGCCTCGACATAAGCACCGAGCTCCTGATCAGCCACGTACATTTCAGTATCCTCACTTTTTATCCCAAAACCGGTCTGGAATTTTTCTCGTCTCTGCCATGGCAATTCCGGTAAAGTCTCGGCAATATTGGCGAATTCTGGAATCTGACTGATAAAAAGTTTGGGCAGGTCTGGATCCGGGAAGTAGCGATAGTCATGAGACGACTCCTTCTTGCGCTGGCTAAAGGTGGTCATTTTATTTTCATCCCAACCGCGGGTCTCCTGGACCAATTCCTCACCTTTTTCTAGAGCCTCAATCTGGCGCTTCATTTCAAATTCAATGGCTTTCTCGACTGACCGGAAAGAGTTGAGATTTTTGACTTCAACTTTAGTGCCTAAAACTGGTTTTTCAAAACCAGTTCGGCCGATCGCGCCATCAGCGCGATTTAGGCCCAGGACTTCATTTTTTGAAACAGAAATGTTGGCCTCCACTCGCATCTGACCTTTTTCCATGTTGGCATCGGAGGCACCGAGATAACGGAGCAAAAGCTGAAGTTCTTTGGCAAAATTACCGGCCGTTTTGGCATCGTGAATTACCGGCTCGGTCACTAATTCCATTAGCGGTAAAGAAGAACGATTAAAATCTACCAGACTCTCCTGGCGACCACTCTCATGAAAAGACTTCGCCGTATCTTCCTCGAGATGGACTCGCGTAATATCCACCCCCTGTAAACTGCCACCGGCAATCAGTGGATATTTGTATTGGCTAATCTGGTAACCTTTCGGAATATCGGGATAGAAATAATTTTTTCGGTCAAACTCAGTAAAATCCGCAATCGTTCCACCGAGAGCCGAGCCGACTCGCAAGATGTGGCGAACGGCTTCTTTGTTGATCACAGGCAGGGCCCCCGGTTGGGCCGTACAAACTGGGCAAATATTGACGTTGGGTCTCTCCTGCCTGCCGGCAGGCAGGTCTCCGCCTTGGTCGTTTAAACAACGACAAAACATTTTAGTCTTGGTCTTGAGCTCGACGTGGATCTCCAGACCGACGGTGAGTTGGTAGTCATTCATAATATTAGGCAATTATACACAAAAAATGGGCTAAATAAAGGCCCTCTCTAGCCGATATATCTCACCTCCTCCACCAGTTCGATGTCAAATTTTTTTCTAACCTTGGCTTTGAGTTTGGCCGCTAATTTTTTGACCTCAGCCTGCTTACCCCGACCGGTATTAATAATAAAATTAGAATGGAAATCAGAGACGGCAACCCCCCCGACTCGCTCCCCTTTGGCTCCGACAGCGTCGAGCAGGACGGCCACTGGTAGTTTGCCCTCGATAACTTTAGTTTGATCAATTTTTGCCAAAATCTTTTTGGCAATCTTTTCTACTGGAATATTTTTAAAAAAACTACCTGGGCACAGTAAGCCAGCCGGATATTTACTATCACGAATCTTGATAATCTTTTTACTGGCTAATTTAAGCGTCGCTCGATTACCGTCGATTAAATTAAAACAGGCTTTCAAAACTAACCACGACTGGTGTTTAAAGATACTATCGCGATAGCCGAAACGACACTCGGCCTTGGTCAAGCGACGAACTTTGTGGCCGTCAAAAATTTCCACCCAAACGAGCTGGTCACTAATACTGGTGCCATAGGCGCCGGCATTACCAATGATGGCTCCACCCACACCGCCAGGGATACCAGACATTTTTTCTAAACCGGCCAATGACTGCTTGATGGAGAAATTGATCAGATAAGCGAGAGGAACACTGGCTTCACAGACCACTTCGCCATTTTTAAGCAGACAATCTTTTTTAGTCGGTTTTTTATTTTCAAATTTGATGACCAGACCCGACCAACCCTTATCGGCCATAGCTACATTACTGCCCCCGCCTAAAACTAGAGTCGGGATTTTGTTTTTTTGGGCCTCAGCTAAAACTGGTAACAAATCCTGACTTCTAGCCACCGATAAAAAATACTGAGCCGGACCGCCGAGAGCAAAGTAAGTATGTTGAGACAACTTTTCTCCGTGCCGGAGACCCGGCCAATTAAATTGAGATTTTTTTGCCATTATTTAGTAGAGGTATTGAGTAGCCAAGATAAAGCCAAAGACTAAAATGATGGCAAAGATGATTAGGGTGTCTTTCACTCCTCTAGCATAACCGAGAATGGTTTTTTGAGCAAAAGCAAAATCCCCAGCGGGCGCTTCGCGCCCGCTGGGGATTTTGGCAAATTCTAGCAAGGTCGGACCTTGATAATTACTCAGCCGAGATAACGCGGAAGAAGTAGTGGGTGCTGGCCGCGAGACCAGAGACGGTGACAGCATGCTCAACCACCTTAGTCGTGTTATCAGAAGTACCAGTCGAATTGGCATAGCCATAGTTCGGGCTGGTGGCGCCAGTAATGCTTGAATGAGAGACCGTGTCATAAATGACCCGACTATCAGCCACGCGATTAGTGGTCCAACGGATGACCGCACTGTTGGTAGTGATATCAGTGATGCGGATATTGGTGATGGCCAAAGCGGACGAGTCAGACCCAGTGACTACTACCGAAACGGTTTTTACATCACTAGCTCCGGAACCATCACCAACAGTTAAGGTAATAACTTTGGCACCAGCAGTGGCAAAAGTCACTGTCTGATTCTGACCACCACGATTAGTGGTACCGTCATTGAAAGACCAAACGTAATTGACACCGCCAGAAGCATTCGTGACTGTGCTTTGAAGGTCAAAAGATTGACCAAGAGCGACCGAAGCGTTAGGTGCTGGGGAAACAATAGTCGCTGTCAAACCAGCGGCATAAACCGCAGTCGAAGCCAAGAGCAAAAGGGTCAAGGCTACCAAAGAGATTCGTAAAGTCTTCATATGGATAATTTCGCTTAAAAGTTAACTAAAATGGACCTTTATTGTTAGACTATTATCTCCTATACCTACCATAATTGACCTAAAAAGTCAATGAAAAAGGCCAGGACACCCGAGAGGGGCGCCTGGCCTAAAAAACAAGCATAGAGATCAAAGACTACGGAATCACGGAATACGGCACGTCACTCTCTGCTACTTTTTGGGAGTGGTCAAAGAGCGAAGCCATAAACAGCGATCCGTTCGTCAAGAAATGGAAGGTAAAGGTAGGGTGTGGAAACACCTCCGCATCCGTAACGCCGAGGTCACCTAGTTGTATGGTGACCGATTTGGGATTTCCCCCCTCCTTGGTAAACTCACCGTTCTGGACTAGGAGTGAATAGGGACCACCACCAGTTGCCCCCTTGACCATGATAGTCAAGGAAACAGTATCGCCAATGTGGTAGACATTACCGCTGGGCGGACTGATGATCCGCACCTCGGCCTGACCAATCGGGCCACTGGAGACGGCCAGGTCGACAGAAGAACCAGCCGAGACCGCCGTCCCGCCAATCGGGTTACTACGAATAATCAACCCGACCGCCACCGTCGCCGAGTGTTCCTGGCTGACATTTCCTACTGCCAGGCCAACACCCGTTAGGATGGGTTGGGCTTCGGAAACAGTCTTGCCCCGAACATCCGGCACGGAAACCGTCGCAGAGGAAACAGTGACCTCGACGATATCTTGGGCCGTTTGGCCTGAATCATCTGTCACCACTAGCCTCGTTTGACCGGCCAAAGCTTGGGACACAGTCTTGCGAACTGGATTCCCGACACCCACGGTGCCGTCGGGGAAATACCAAGACAAAGTGACTTCACCTTGTCCACCAGCCACATTGGCCACAAACAGAGCTTCTTGCCCTACCTGAAATGCTTCTCCCTCTTCTGGGGCTAAGATCATGGCAGTGAGAGTTTGTTGCGGGGGAGCCGTCGGTCCCTGGAGGTAGAACAACTTGGTATAACTACCTAAGGCCGTCCTAACCCTCAACTCGACATCAACACTCGAAGTCGCTGGTCCAAATGGAACCATGACCTCAAAACTCTGTCCTTCGATAACGTCGAGAATGAAGGGGAGAGAACTGATGACCGTGTCAACAGCTCCATCGATCACAGTGCCAGCGGCACCCAAGATGATGAAAGCGACAATAGCCACCTCCTCAACTCCGACTTTCTCCAACGACAAGGACGGTTTGAAAGACTTCGTCTCTGGATCGTATTGACCAAGAGACTTGCCGTCCCCATCTAAAACCTCACCAGTGATCAAATCAACCACCAGCACGTCGATTCCAAAACCCGGCTTGACGTGAATGGTGGACCAAGCCGATTCGAGAGTCAGAGGCCAACCCCCAACCGAATTAGCAACAGCTGACACTCCACCTGGGGTAGCCAGACTAATCACTTGCCCCTGGCCAATCTGTGTAATCTCACGAACCACTTGGCCCGTTGAGCCATAGACTGACCCAGACAAAGAAAACACCGTCTCCGAGGCTGGCTTTGGGGGGCAACCAGACGACACCACCAACACCACCACGAGGCCCAACATTAGGGCCAATTTGCGAGTAAACATCTTTTTATCTCCTTGGCCGATCAGGGCCACATTGTTTGTTTACACCGAAATTATATATAACCACACCGCCGAAGCAGTGATATTTGTTCAATTGACAATGAACCAGGGTCTAAAGACTAAGCCTATTCCTAGCACAAATTATTACAGCCGTAAAGGCCATAAAGGACAAAAATTATTGATCTTCCTCCTTCGGCAAAGCCTCGTACTCTTTTTCTTCTTCAATCGTATCCCCGATCGGGGCGATCACGGCGGGACCTTCGGATTCAGCAAAAGAATTGCTCTCGTGATCCAAATCATCAAAATATTCGTCGTCATCATCTTCGCTCAAATACCAAATCACCAACAGAAGCAAGATGATGAGTAGCAATAAAATCAGATTCCACAACCAACATGGGATATAGCGCAGGAAGTCCAGAGCGCCAGCAAAAGCCAGCTGGAATAAATGACCCAAACGACCGAGACCCGGTTGAATAGTCGGAAGGAAGGTCGTCGTCGCTACCCCAAAGGTCGTGCTAGCCACTGTCGTAGTAGCGACCACCTGAGCTGGTCTAATCAGATTCTCAATCTGATCATAGTAATGACGCAGGTCTAAATCATTGGCGGTGCTCCGCGCACAGTACACGTTGTTGATCGCTAGTTTAGTCGTAATAAAAACATAACCAGTTGAATCGGTAATCCCCCATGGTCCCAAAACATCTGGACCATATTTTTTCTGGAACCGTTCAACGGCTTCAAAAGTCGCTCGGTCGTAATAACCAGAAACAGTCAATCTATTTTCTTTTTCGAAGACTATGAGAAAAGCTTGCAACTTCCGCACTTCATACGGATTATTGTTCATTCCCCATTTGATGTATTCCAAGAGGAATGGTTTGCAAACAAAGGTCGTCAAGACGGGCGGAATGATAGTGGGTCCTCCACCTCCACCTCCGCCTCCACCGCCACAGTTGCTAGTACAACCACCGCCTCCTCCGCCGCCACCAGGCAAAGTATCAAAGGATACTTCATCACTGATAACTCCAGTGAAGACCGTCGTCGTAAAGGACATTTCCTCGCTGACAACTTCAGTCCGGCCACCGCCTCCACCGCCAGTCGTGACAAAGGAAACTTCGTCACTAATTACCGGCTGACCGCCACCACCATTGGGACCAGAGGTAGTATCAAAAGATACTTCATTGCTGATCACTGGTGTACTAGTCCCACCATTTGATTCCGCTGTCGTGACAAAGGAAACTTCGTCACTAACCACCGGCGTACTAGTCCCACCATTTGAACCAGTAGTGGTAAAGCCTCCTTCGGTAGTAGTTGTCCCTGAATTGTTACCGGCACTAGTGTCGGAAAATTCATCAGAAATGGCCGTACTCTGATTGGTAGTCTCTTGGTCGATTGAGGCCGTAGAGTCACCCCCGATCTCATCACTGATAACTGACTGGCTAGTATTTTTAGCGAAAACGATTGCTCCCACTATCATTGGAGCCAAACTAGTCGTAGTGATAACTGTTGTACTAGCGATAATTTCTGCGATCGCCGGGGCTGAAACTTGATCCGAAGTAGAAGTAGCAACAATAGCCTGATCGTTGATCTGGACTGTGGTTTCTATAACACTCTGACTAACCGCTTCGGTCGTGGTCGCCTCATCGGCACCATAGACCAAAACAGGTAGGGCCAACGCCAAAAAGAGACCCGTCATACAGAGGGCCTGAACAAAAAATTTCATTCTTTCAGCATTGGCGAGTGTCATAATCTGAGAAAAAGAATATAGATTCGACATTAATAAATAAGCGCGTAAACCCGTCAGTCAAAGAATGACGACGAAAGATCAAATCAAGCAAGCGTATTTATTGCCTCGCTAAGAGTGGGAAGGAGCTATTGACTGCTCATAGTAATATCACACTAAAATCTATTTGCAATAGATAAAAGCCATATTCTTCGGTCTTTTTTTGTTCCCCACTAAAGTCCTAGCCAAAGATTTTCAAAATAACCCCAATCAGCTCCATATTATAAAGGACAGCCATTTCTGGCTGTCCTTTATGCTGTCTTTTAGATGTCTCTTACCCTGCTGACTTGGTAAAAATCTTAAATTTAGAACTTTTTATTAAAATCTTTCACAATCGCTTGGTAACATTTCCGACAGAGATGAAATTTTTTCACTAAATTATTTTTAGGCGGACTCAATAGTATTCCGCCAAATTCTTCTAGCTCTTTTTTACACTTATCGCATTTTGGTCTAATAGTCATATTTACGCTCCATGACACTTCTTATACTTCTTGCCACTACCACACGGACAAGGATCATTACGACCAACTTTTGGCTCATGGCTTTGGATATTATTATTGCCATTGCCAGACACAATGCTATCAGCCCCTTCTTTAATCGCTTCCAAAGACACTTTTTCTTCTCGCACTTCAGCCCCGATTTTAGTCGCCATTTCCAAAACAGTGCCAAAAATCGCTACTTCCATATCTTTAAATAACTTTAAGCCTTCTTTTTTAAATTCTACCAACGGATCACGCTGACCATAGGCACGCAAACGAACTGAATTGCGCATATATTCAATCCCCTCCAAATGCTCCACCCAGAACATATCGATTACTTGCAGAATCGTTCGGCGAACATTCTCCCAGTAGTCTTCGGGCCCCAAAGCCGATTCGCGCTCGTTGATTTGAGTCCGCAATTTATCGACTTCACCCGCCTCAACAAAAGTGATGGCCGTAAAAGCCTTCTCCACAAAATCCTTAGCTTCCTGGGCTCCACCAAAGAGCAGGGCGCGGCGACGTTCATAGATGGTCTGACGTTGATGGTTGGTAACATCATCATATTCGAGCAGATATTTACGCAAGTCATAATTATGACCTTCGATTTTGGTCTGAGCACTTTCAATGGCCCGACTGACAATCGAGTTTTGAATCGGCTCATCTTCCGGAATGCCGAGCCGACCCATCATATTTTTAACCCGATCGGGAGCAAAAATCCTCATTAGAGAATCCTCGAGCGATAAATAGAATTGAGTTTCGCCCGGATCACCCTGGCGACCAGCGCGACCCCGAAGCTGGTTATCAATCCGCCGAGCCTCGTGACGTTCGGTACCTAGGACAAACAAACCCCCGAGGGACCGGACTTCATCCGCCTCAGCCGGTGTCGGTGTTGAACCACCGAGTTTGATATCCACCCCACGACCAGCCATGTTGGTCGCAATCACCACCGCCCCTTTTTTACCGGCTCCAGCAATAATTTCGCCTTCTGATTCATGATTTTTAGCATTTAAAATCTGATGGGGCACACCTTCACGTTTGAGATAAGCGGAGAGTAACTCGTTTTTTTCGATTGACACCGTCCCCACCAAAACTGGCTGGCCCTTTTCATGCAAAGCTTTTATTTTTCGAGCGGTGGCGATCATCTTGCCATTTTCAGTCTGAAAAATTAAATCGGCTCGATCTTGACGGTCTGACTGGCGATTGGTCGGGACAGAAATGACATCGAGATTATAAGTTTTGAGAAATTCTTCTTTGGAAGTAACCGCGGTCCCAGTCATCCCGGCCAATTTGTGATAAAGACGAAAATAATTCTGCAAAGTGACAGTGGCAAAGGTTCTGGTCTCTTCTTGAATATCAACGTTCTCCTTGGCTTCTATGGCTTGATGGAGGCCCTCAGACCAACGTCGGCCTGGTTGGAGTCGGCCAGTAAATTCGTCGACAATCACAATCTCACCATCCTTAACCACATAATCACGATCTTTTTCGAACAAAGCTTTGGCCCGAACGGCGGTTTCGAGATGGTGAACATATTTCACTCCTTTCTCGGTATAGATATCACCGATACCCAGAATTTTCTCCGCCTTGGTGATACCGTCATCGGTCAGAGTGATAGCTTTGAATTTTTCATCGACTTCGTAATCAGCTTCTGGCTGTAACTGGCGGGCAATCTTGGCAAAAGTCTGGTAGAGGTCCTCGGACTCACCAGAGGGGGCCGAAATAATCAGCGGAGTGCGAGCCTCATCAATCAAAATCGAATCCACTTCATCGATAATGGCAAAATTATAAACCGGCTGGCCATCAGCAAAACGCTGGACTGCATCGCCGGTATTATAAGTTAGGTTATCGCGCAGATAATCAAAGCCATATTCATTGTTGGTGCCATAAATAATATCGCACTGATAAACCTCACTCCGATGACAGGCCCGAAGAAAATCATAAACCACATGAAAAGCGCCCCGCTCATCACGTTCTTTATCCGCGCCTTCATTTTTAACACGCAGATCATAGACAAAAGAACTCTGGCTGTTTAGCACTCCTACCGTTAGACCCAGCCAAACATAAATTTGCCCCATCCAAACAGCATCACGCCGAGCCAAGTAATCGTTGACGGTCACAATATGGACTCCCTGACCAGCCAGAGCGTTGAGATAAGCCGGTAAAGTGGCCACTAAAGTTTTACCTTCACCAGTGCGCATTTCAGCAATGTTACCTTCGTGCAAAGCAATCCCGCCCAAAAGTTGAACGTCAAAATGACGTTGATTGAGCAAGCGCCGAGAAGCCTCACGCACCACCGCAAAAGCTTCGGGTAAAAGATCATCGATTTTTTCTCCGGCTTTTAAGCGATCTTTAAATTCGGCAGTTTTAGACTTTAACTGATCATCACTGAGGGCCAAGATGACAGTTTCCAGACTATTAATCTCGTCAACCTGCTTTTGGGCCTTATTCAGATAGGTGGTATTGGTGTCGCCAAAGATGACTTTAAATATGTTAACCATGGAGCCCATGTTAACAATTTAGACCTCAAAAAGCAAAAACCTGCACACCAATCACACCATCGGTTTTTTGCATCAAAAATAGGATAAATTTAGTAAAAAATATTTTTTAAATAAATTTCTGTTCTCAGCCTTAATCTCTAAAAAACCAACGATGCCATGGTGTAATTGGTGTGCAGGAAAAAGAGCCAGAAACTCAAAAGTCGTTTCGATTTCCAAAACTTGTCGAAGGCATATGTTTTTAAAAGACTAGGGAGCGCGACGGCGCGAGCTCGAGGAATTTTCTAGCAAGAAAATATCCGTGCTTTTAAAAACATATGCCGAGTAAAAGTTTGGGGGCAAAAAACAAACTCCGCCAGAGAGCGGAGTTTGTTTTTGCTTGCGTTGCAAAAAAGAAAACTATTTCTTTTTCTTAGCAACTTTCTTCTTGGCGACCTTCTTGGCGGCCTTCTTAGCCTTTTTCTTTGCAGCCATAATAGTTATTTTTTTTATTTTTTTAAAAAGTTTTGTAACGACTTTCGACCTTTTTATAATTTACTCGATGGCAGAAAATTATAAAAAAATATTTAGTTGTTACTACTGACATAATTATCTTCTATAATTAACTTTACTACAAGATTTTTTGTGCAAAAGTTGTGGATAACTTTTATTTTTTTGTAAAAATAATTTTGTATAAAAATTATTTTCGAAAACAATAAAATTTTTTACTCCCCGCGACGTTTTGAAGGTACGGATTTTTCGAAGCTTGAAAAATCCTGAAGCGTTCGGCTCGACAGCCTCACGACCCCTTCAAAACGTCGCGGTTCATAATTCAAAATTTTATTGATCAAGACTCGGCACTAAAACAAAAAGTCACACCTTTGGGTGTGACTTTTTGTTTGCTCGACTATCGTGGCTAGCGGAGTCAAACTCCAATAACAAAATGTCTTTTGTGAGTGCTGCCGCTAGCCGCGACAACCGGCAACCCGCGTAGCGGAGCAGTCGTCGCATGACGGCAACATTCTCTAGCCAATACTAATATACACCGAAACGAAATGGAGGGCAAAACAAATGCCACACCGCAAGCGGTGTGGCATTTGTAGACATTTTGTTGATGGAGATCCTCGATATAAATAAAGAGGATATCACTCACCTAGCCATTATAGCACAACCCCAAAATAAAGCAACCCTGAGCGAAGCGACTGAGCAGTCATCGCATGATGGCAAATAGGGGTGGTGGATAACTCAAAAAGAAGCGAGGACTGTTGAATTTAAAAGCCTCGTGAAGCGGTGGCCAGTTAAAATCGGGCGCGGAGATAATACAATTTGAAACCCTTGCGAAGCCCTCGCCAGCATGGTCTCCGCCCTCATGCGAGGACTGCTCCGTTCGTTAGCTCACGGGTTACCCTCTCGCATTTTTTGTCACAGCAGTGACAAGGGCGGAGTGGCGAGCGCGGAGCAGAGAAAAAGTCCCCGCTGGGGACTTTTTCGTGGTTTCAAATTGTATTATCGGAGCGCCTACTTGGCATTAGTGGTGGCGGGCTCGCCCGAACACCAATAGTGGCATTAATTTTGCCAGTTGAAACATTAACTCCAAAACTTATTTTGACACTTTCCAAATTTAACAAACGATGAAGTTCATTAACAGATCGACTGGCAATGCCACTATTTGGTGGCGGGAACCTTCTTCGACCACTCTGCCGCCTGATAACGGAAACTTGGGTTAACGGAAACCGCTCGTTCGATTACTTGTTTGGCCAAATCAGCTCGGCCGGCCTGCAAATAAATCTCAGCGATGGCCACATAACTACCGGTATCACGTGGATTATTCTTAATCTTATTTTCATAGCGACCGATGATGGCCGTGATTGTCTTTTCCACTTTCTGATTATCCCCTAGCCTAAAATAAACCTGGGCCAAGGTTAGATAGAGATCCGAATCATCGGGACTACTTTTTATTTTATTTTCCAAAACAACAGTCAGGCGAGTGAGGACTTCGTTTGACTTGGCTTGATTGCCTAGCTTCTGCCACAGATCAGCCAACGCAGTATAGTTAGCCTCGGCCTGAGAATCGGCCTTAATTAATTTTTCAAAATTATTTATCCGCCAGCCCATCAATTCATCAATCTTGTCTTGGCGTTTGATAAAAGTATAAGCGCCGATCAAGCGATCATCGTTAATAATATTTGCCGCTTCGTGCTGTTTAGCCAAAATCTGATCGGCTAAATTAACATTGCCGGAATAAATCGCCACGAGGGCATACATTAGATTGGCCTCGGGGTAAGTCAGATCGAGATCATAAGCCGTCTTGGTCGCTTCTAGCGCCTGAGGTAAATTATTTTGATTGATATAAGCTGATGCCAGCTGGAAATAAACCAATTGTTTTTTGGGCGAATAGACTGAAGCCTGCTTGAGATAACTAATCGCTTCTTCAGGCCGATTGATCCCCGACATAAAAGAACCAAAAATAATATACGGTCGAGCATCTGGCCCGACAGTTTTAACTTGTTGATTAATTTGACTGAGGGCGAGCTCCCCTGCCGTCTGGTTGAGAGCCACAGAAGTTTTAGCGTTGGCTAAAATACCGTTGACCCCAGAAGTTAAATATTGCTCCAAGGCTTCTCTAGAGCCAAAAGTATTTAGAGCAAAAACTTTTTGGAACTCCGCCACTTTCGTTTCTGGGGCACTGGCCGACATGGCTCTAATCAAAGAGCGCGAAGCCATGATGGGTTTGACGTCAGCAAAATAAAAAGTGCCAACAAATGAAATCACCGCCACAGTGCCAACCAAATAGACTCCCCACTCCGGAGCGATCTTTGGACCAAAAAAACTCTTTTTGTCTTCTGTCACCCAAGTGTGAATATAACCCAGCAAAGAGAAAAATAAGATATAACTTATTAAGTTATCAAAAACAAAGAAGTTATGGGAAAAATAAGCCACCAGCAGAGCCACTAAGAGACCCGCCCCTATCATCTCGGTTTGATTTGAATCTTTTTTTCTCAACAAACCGAAACGGAACAAATAATAAATTGCCACTCCAAACAAAAACAAGTAAGCGGTCAGGCCCAGAACACCTGTCGTCACCAGCCAATCGAGAAAAACATTGTGCGAGCGATCAAACCACGGTTCCTGGCGCCACAGCACTGGATCATAATATTTACTAAAGACATAAACATAACTTTCTGGACCCCAGCCTAAAATTGGTCGCTCGGATACCGCCTTCAAACTCATCCCCCAAATCGTAAAACGCGAAGTGGTGGTTTGTTCAGTTAGAGAAATAGAAGCAAAGCGACTGAGAGTCTGACTATTTTTAATCAAATCAGTATTCCGGAGAGCAAAAAACATCCCAACCAGTACCACCACCCCAATTAACAGACCAATCGCCATTTTTTTCAGACGACCTTCTCCCCGCCAAGCTAAAATCAGCCCCAATAAAAATAAGCCACCGATCAGTCCCAAAATCGTGCCACGAGTTTGAGTGAGATAAAGCAAAATCATGAACCAAAAAGCTAAGGTTCCGTAAGTAAACCGCAACCAGGTGTTTTTAGTAGCGACAACGGCCAAATAAGTCGCCAGAAACGAGTTGATGAGCATATAGACCGCCATGTAAGCCGCATTACCCAGAGTAGCGTCAATACGAGTACTACCTTGATGAATATCAGCCGATCCTATTAACTGACTAAGGGCATAGACGGAAACACAAGAAGCGGCCACCAAATTAACATTAAAAAATTGATACCAGTAACGACGAGTGGTTAAAACTCCAGTGGCCACTATAAAATACAAAAAGAGATGAATTTGAGTAATCAAACCATCCATCCGTTCAAAGTTGGACCAAAAACTGCGATAAGGGTTAAGACTAAAAGCCGTGGCGAGACTGGTCACCACCAAAAGAGCTATCGTCCCCCAGAGAATGAGAGAGCTCTTGGGCCGAGCCGAAGGATCGCGAGTCATTAATACCAACCACAAGGCGGTAACGGTGATGACCAGAATTCGAAACATAAAATTTTTCCCCGTAATAAAGGGGAAAAACATCGTGCTAGCCACGACCAGCGGGATAAACGGAATCAAGGCCAGACCGGCCAGAATGCTATAACGTAAAGAATTGTTTAATTTCATATACTGAAACTATAGCACAAATGAAAAATCAGAAAACTCCCCCGCCCCCCCCTCGCAAAACTCGATAAAATCGGTTAGACTGGGGCGGTGATTGATTATCTAAAAAACAAGATCCATCCCCTCCTCCGCTGGAGCGAAAAATACACTAAGACCGATATGGTCTACCTAACCCAGGGTGGATTTTGGCTTAATTTGGCCACGGTGATTGGTTCTTTTTCTTCTCTGGCTTTAGTCTATGTTTTTGGCAATTATTTAAGTCCGGAAATTTATGGCAATTATCGCTATATTCTTTCTGTTTATGGGTTGCTAACGGTCATTACCTTGACTGGTTTTAATGCGGCGGTTACCAGATCCGTTGCCAAAGACAACGAAGGCGACATGGTCAGAGGCTTAAAAATACAAATCTTATCCTCTTTATTTGGTTCGATGGTCGCTTTTGGAGCCAGCTCTTACTATCTAATAAATAGCAATATCACATTGGCTACTGGGTTAATGATTATTGGGTTAGTTCTGCCCCTGATGGAACCGCTAGATATTTATAACTCACTATTGAATGGCAGACGACTATTTAAAATTTCTTCCTTAGTTTCAATCGCTGTTCAGATACTCGTCACGATAATTCTCATCACCACCGTCTTGTTGGGTGGCCACATTATTCCTCTTTTGCTGGCCTATTTTATTTCTTACACCGGACTACGCTTGCTATTCTTTATTATTATTAAAAGAACCTACCAAAAAAACCACCAAACGAGTCCAGATCTAATAAAAACTGGTTTTAATTTCAGTGTCATTAATATCCTCTCAAATATTTCTGGCCAAATAGATAAAATTATTTTGTTTCAATTGGCGGGAGCCAAAGAATTGGCCATGTTTTCCTTCGCCATAGCCCCAGCCGAACAACTCAAGGGCCTGTTTAAAAATCTCAGCTCCCTACTGTTGCCTAAATTTACCACCAGAAACGAAAAAGATCTCAGAAAAAACCTAAACAAAAAAGTCATGCTCGTCGGTATTTCGGCCCTACTCATCAGTTTGGCCTATATAATTTTCGCCCCGTTTTTGATTAAACTATTTTTACCAAAATACACCGACATTATTTTGATGTCTCAAATCTTTTCTCTCTCACTAGTGGGAGTGATGGTGATCCCGATTAATTCGGCCATGAATTCTATTCCCAAAATAAAAGCTCTCTATGTTTCTAATATTTTATCGCCAGTAGTTAATATCATCATGGTTATAACTCTCATCCCTTTGTTTGGTCTATGGGGAGCTATCTTAGCTAGAGCTTTTGGACGAATAATAAATATTATCGGCACCTACTTGGTTTTTGAGGTGGTAAAGGATTAAGCGCTTACTTTTCCACCACATAAGTGGTACCATACCCCAAATTGCGAAAAATCTTTTTACTTTTATACTGGTCCAGAAATTTTATCACCAGTAACCCATTGGAAAAATACGGTAAACACAGACTGGAGGCTTCATACTCGGTTAATTTGAATTTTTCTTTATTGATTTTGCTTTTCATAATCCAAGGAAAACGAAAAATATGAGGAATATCTTCCCGGCCATAAGACTCGTTGACCCCCTCTTGGCCCAAGGTAAGGGCCCTAAACATTTTCAAAAAACCCCAAAAAACAGCCAAAAAAGATCGTGGGCCTTTTAGATAAAACCAACCTCCGCCCACCTGGACCATCGAGCATGGATTTAAAATGGTCGGAATAGCTATCACTGCTCTTCTTTTAGTCACTCTCATTATTTCTCGAAGCCCCTGATCAAAATCGGGTAAGTGCTCTAAGACATGGGAACTAACCACCAAATCGAAACTACTGTCAGCAAAAGGGATGTTCTCCAAATCAGCCACCAAAAATTCGATATTATCTACCCCCACCTCTTTAGAATGGTGTCGGGCATTTTCTATATTGGGAATAGATAGGTCACAACCCGTCACAATAGCGCCTCTTTGGGCCAACATAACAGATAGAACACCCTCACCACAACCAGCGTCCAAGACCCTCATTCCAGGCTCAACATACCCCAAGAAAGCTTCATATTGCTTTAGGTGAACATACCGACGAAGTGCGTAAGGAGAATTAAATCTTTTTTGTAAAATTTTATCACTATAATCACTATAGAAATTTTTAATACTGTTATCCATAAAAACTTTCAATAATTTCAATTATTTTTAATCCCGATCGGCCGTCACCTAAAATGTCTGTTAAATCAAGCGCCTTCAAATCTCTATTAATCATTTGTTTGGCGGCGACCAAAATATTGGCCGGCTCAGTGCCACTCAAAATATTAGCTCCCAATTCCACCGTTTCCGGCCTCTCAGTATTGTCTCTCATGGTCACGCACGGAACTTCCAGGATGAAAGCTTCCTCCTGCAAACCGCCAGAATCGGTCATAATTAATGAGGCATTACTTTCGAGCAAAAGAAGGTCCAAAAACCCAACCGGGCTAATAAATTTGATATTAGTGGGCACCTCGATACCAAACTCAGCAATTTTAGCTTTAGTTCGCGGATGAAGAGAAAAAATTATCGGCAGGCCTAATTCCCGACTGGTTAAACTTAAACCCTCCAATATCCCCAATAAACGTTCTTTGCTACCGACATTCTCACCACGGTGAGCGGAAGCTAAAATATAGTTTTTAGGAGTAACGCCCAACTTCTCTAACTCACCCACTCGAGTATTAGCCTTGTCGATATTCTGTAAAACAGCATCGACGATAGTGTTACCGACCAAGTGAATCTCTTCCGCTTTTTTACCCTCCTTAAATAAATTATCCGAAGAACTCTGGGTGGGAGAGAAAAGTAGACTAGAAATACTGTCAACAATAATCCGGTTTATCTCCTCCATCATACTTAGGTCATAACTACGCAAGCCGGCTTCATGATGAACGACTTTAATACCCAGTCTGCTCGCCGCTAAAGCACCAGTTAAGACCGAGGCAGTGTCTCCCTGAACAATCACCACTGTCGGCGCTTCTTGTCGTAAAATTTCGGTAATTCCAATCACCATTTGGCTAATCTGCATATGGTAGGCCTGGCCACCAGTTTGTAAATTAAATTTTGGACTAGATAAATCCAAGTCGGCAAAAATCTGACCATCTAGTTCGTGGTCATAATGTTGGCCCGTATGAATAACAAAAAAATCTAAATTTTTCTGCTGGCAAGCCTTAATCACCGGCGACATTTTTATGATCTCCGGTCTGGTACCCAAAATAATAGCAATCTTTAATGGCATAATAATTGATGATAGACTTCTTCTGTTTTGTGACTAATTACTTCCCAGCTTAAATTATCATGAGCGTATCGGAAAGCCTTTTCGGCCTTGTCTTCATTGGAGCCAGAGAGACCTTCAATGATTGCCTCAGCCAAAGCTTCATATCGATCAGCGGGCAGAGAGATAGGAGCATCGTAATTAGATCCCTCCCAATCGACCAACTTAACCAAAGTTCCTCTCTCGTTATTTTTTCCCAACAGTTCAATTAACCCGCCCACTCGGCTAGCTACCACTTTTTTCTTCATCGCCATGGCTTCAGCACAAGCGATACTAGAAGATTCGGCCGTGGACGGAAAAACCACCACCTCAGCTAATTTTAGGTATTTGACTACCTCCTGATTAGAAATTTCTCCTAGCATTTCAATATCATCGGCCAGGTTCAAATCTTTTACCCGACTTTTAATATAATCCTCCATTCGGCCAGCACCCACCATTAAATAGACAGCTTCTGGGACTTTCTTTTTGATATACGGCATAGTCTCGACCAAAAAATGAATGCCATTTTTGGGGACCAAACGACGAACAGTTAAGATAACTTTCCGGCCTTGATAACGCTCCGTGAGATGAAGAGGAGTCTCTACCCTCAAATTAAAAATTAATGTATCCACTCCGTTTAAGATATTAACAATCTTTTTTTTATTGATAAGATATTGACGAGCGACGACCGCCATATCCTCAGAAGTGGCAATGATTGTAGTAGCCAAATTTAAAGACAAAAAACGATACAGGGCGTGGGCTTGTTTATAGGGAAATTTGGCTCCCGGTTCATTGAGAGTGCCTCGTCCATGGAGAGTAACCACCACCGGTTTTCGCCGGAAAAAACCGACGATCCCAGCCATCGCGGCTAAGCGATAGGAAAAATGAGCGTGGATGACATCCACCGTTTTTGATAATCTCCACATTATTTTGAACAGACTAAAAATATTACCTTTCTTCCATGGCAGACGAATCACCCGGTAAGATACTGGTTTCGTCGGGACAGTTTCGTCGGGACCAGAGGGTTCATTGGTCAATAAAGTCAATTGGTGTCCAGCCTTAACCAGCTGGTCACCCAAGTACCAGACGTGCATCTCTCCCCCACCCATTTGAGGAAGAAACTGTTCACTCATCATCAAAATTCTCATAATTTCTTTAATCTTGTTAATAACAGCCATCCAATGCTAACATAATCTTAATGACGATTAAAGAAGGCGCCCCAGACGCTTTGGGGCCCCATTATGACTTCTGTATCATCGGTTCTGGACCGGCCGGCTTAACCCTGGCCACAGAATTGGCTGATTCTGGCAAGAATATCTGCGTAGTTGAATGTGGAGAAAAAAATTCGACGGCCAGAGCCAATAAATTGCGTGAAATTAAAAGCCTTGGTGAGATAAAAATAAAACTAACATCTCGAGAAAGAATTTTGGGCGGAGCTTCCACTACCTGGTCCGGTCTCTCCGCTCCTTTAGACAACATCGATTTTGGCCATCGACCATATCTTTCTAACCCGACCACTTGGCCAATTAGTCTGGAAGAACTTAGACCTTACTATCAAAGAACTTCAAGTTATGGTTTTTCTTCTCTAGAACTCTTTGATGCTGGCTCAAACAAAATTAAGCCAACCAAAGATTTCGTTGTTGATTATGATAATTTGCAAGAAAAAATATTTATCGCGGCTGATCCGCCTTGGAATTTTGGTAAAAAATTACAATCTATTTTTGACCGAGGAAATATAAACCTTCAGCTCGGAGCTACCGTCACCAGCTTAGCCTCTATCAGAGATGCCGATGGAAAAACTCTGGTCACCGCCGCTAATATAAAAACTTTAAATGGCCAGGATCAAAAAATCTCTGCTGATATTTTTATTCTCGCGACTGGTGGAATAGAGAACGTCAGATTACTTTTGCTTTCGAGAGAGACCAACCCAGCCGGTTTAGGCAATGAACATGATCTAGTTGGTCGTTATTTGATGAATCACCCTAAAAACAATTTTGGATCCCTCCAACTAAATAAACCAATTAGAAGTTTACCTCACTTATTTGGCTATCTCAATGACGGTTGGTCTGGATATGCCGGCCTACGAATAAAAGAGGGCCGCCAGCGCTCACTCGGGGTGCTCAATAGTTATCTACGTTTCGAGCCAATTTTCCCCTGGACAGATAATAATGGAGTCTGGGCGACGATAACAATAGCAAAAAAGGCCAAATTTCTCTTAGATTGGTGGAAAGGTCAGCAAAAACAATTGGTAGAATTACGGGACTGGAATGAAACCGGTGATGACAAAGAGATTGCTGATAACACTGGTCAATATTTTGACTGGCTAAATGCCATAAAAGAAATACTGAGAAACTTGCCGGCCGTTTTTGCTTATACTATTCATCGCTTGTTACCTAAGAAAGAATTGTTAGTTAAAAATATCAGATTGCGAAATTTTATGGAAATGGAACCACAACCGGATAACCGATTAATCCTAGGTGACGACCTAGACCAAAACGGCCAACCCCTACCAATTGTTACCCTAAACACTTCTCCACTCGATCGGCAATCACTGGTAAAGCTACATCAACTTTTTAAAGAAGATATGGCAAAAAATAATATTGGTTTAGTACACAGTGAACTGGAAAAGGCCGAACCTTGGCCAATAATTTCTGACGCTAGCCATCATCTAGGCGGAACCAGAATGGGCCACGACCCATCAACATCAGTCGTTAACGATCAGCTCCAAGTCCACTCGGCTCCTAATCTCTATGTGTTAGGTGGTTCAGTCTTTCCCACCAGTGGTTGTGCCAACCCAACCTATACTATTTGCGCTTTAGCTATCCGACTAGCCGACCACTTAAAAAATACCTCGAGGACCAAAGCTTAAGATTTCTTTCGAGCCACCAAAAAAAACGAACTGGTAAAAGCCTCGGGCTCTTCTAGGCTTTTCTTTATGTCGCCATAAATATGTTTGGTAGTTTTGGGCCACCAGGACAAAATCCAAGCCAGCATAAAAATAATAATCTTAGCGACGGGGTTAAAATAAAATTTAGTCTGATAACCAACCCGTTGTAACAACACCGCAAAGGTCTCCCCCAGATCGGTCTCCGCCGCCACCTTTTCTATTTGCCAATCTTTAAATAAAATCTCCAGCCCGTATTTGGTAAAACGCCAAAAATCATCGGGAGCATCATGAATCGGTAGTAAGAATGGCACTGAGACCAAAATCTGGCCACTAGGCTTCAAGACGCGACCCATTTCGACAATAGCCCGGCTAGGCTCTTTGAGATGTTCGAGAACAACTAAACATAAAATTATATCAAAAGAATTGTCGTCAAAGGGCAAATCATAAACGCTAGCCACCACATCAACCCCAGGGCCAGCCTTAATATCCACCCCCACCCGATTGGGGAAAAAGCGACGATAACTGGGTCGGCCAAAAGCTCCCACTTCTAAAGTTTTTTGCTCACTAGCATAAGGAGCAACAACCCCATCAAGTTTTTTTCTAGCGATTTTAGCAAAAATGTTCATAAGAATCAATCACCCTGCGGCAGAGACCGCAGGGTATGCATGGCCTCATGACGCTAGTGACTTAAGACTACCATAGTCGTAAGTTTTGGTCATCGTGTTTCCCTTGGTTTTTA
>Ga0208246_1000603_pt1 | contig 26947 bp, 25 predicted proteins | sample RifOxyD2_FD_184039 | JGI IMG/M metagenome (GOLD analysis project Ga0208246, IMG submission 184039) | Soil microbial communities from Rifle, Colorado - Rifle Oxygen_injection D2 (SPAdes) | ecosystem: Environmental > Terrestrial > Deep subsurface > Rock core/Sediment | place: Rifle, Colorado... | reverse complement strand
CCACTCTCCGACTTCTGTCGGATTTGTTTCGCCTAATGAAAAAACCGCCGTGGTTTTCACCGGCGGTTTTGGAATTTTGGCTCCCCGGCCTGGACTCGAACCAGGAACCCTTCGATTAACAGTCGAATGCTCCACCATTGAGCTACCGAGGAATATGGTGTTCAAGATAATCTCTACCCTTGCCTGATTTCAAGAAAATTTCTCTCTGCAGTGCTTCTTTTTGATTACTAAACTCTTCCACATGGATCAAAACAAACGGTTTATTTGCCTTTGTCCATTTATTACTGCCGTTATTATGTTCTTTAAGCCTTATTTGAGGATCTTTAGACGTAGATCCAATATATCTTTTTGCATTTAGTTGACTTTCTAAAACATACACATAAAACAACATAAAATTCTCCGCTTAAAGAAGACATTGCTGATACCTTCCGACAGTCGTCCGCCGGAGGCGGAGAGCTACCAAAGAATCTATGCTTTCACCAATTAACCTTCAACAAAAACCGTCCGGGTTAAACCGGACGATACTTGAATATACTATAAAAGGCTGATAAAGTCAATAAATTATGAGTTACTCATTGAGTAGCACTTCTCCATGCCAGGCGTAAATCTGGTCCGGAGAATTTTTATGAATGATCAAAAATACTCTTATTTAACAGTTAATGCCAACAGGGCTTTTTTGGAGAAAATTGCGTTACGCGCTTCCTGCGGGATTATTGAGCGAGGGCCGTCCATAACTTCATCCGTAGCGCAGATACCTCTGTGCGCGGGACCGGAGTGACTGTATAGTACATCTTTTTTTGCGCAGTTTAGAACGTCATTGGTAACTGTCCATTTGGGAACATCAACCGCTTTTTCTTCAGGCGACTGCTCACCGGCAAGCATGCTGCGCATTAACGTACTGGCTTGAATAAAATCTGCATCTTTTACGGCTTTTTTAAGATCTGTAACAATATCCAGCCTTGTATTTGCCGCTTTTGCCCGTGCTACACCTTCGGCAAGAATATCTTTATTTACTGTTTTAGCATATGACTCAGGAATCGCAAGGTTAAGATTAATTCCAAGTACCGGGCAGACCCGGATAAATGAATGTAAAATACCCCTAGCCATACCTGTATAAACCAGATTTAATCCTTTTAATTTTCCTTTGGCTTGTTTAATAGCCATAAGTTCGCCGAGTACGTGAGTCGAATGATCCTGAGGAGTGCAGGCATTAAGGACCGGAACATCCATATTCTGGCATGCAAGATCTATGTCCTCCTGCTTCCAGAGACGGCCGGAAAGAACGTCAACATATTGATTTAGGGCGCGCGCAGTATCTACAATTGACTCCCCTCTTCCCATCTGTGTATCTTTTACGGCAAGATAAGTATTGCTCCCCCCGAGCTGTACCATGGCAGTTTCAAAACCCAGGCGAGTCCTGGTAGATTCATAAACAAATAAAAGCGCCTGGATCCTTCCCTTTAAAAGGTCTGAATATGTCATATCATACCGGTTTTCCCTAAACCATTCTCCAAGGGTAATTATTTCTTCCAACTCGTCGCGGTTTAAAACACCGATATGCGGAATTTGTTTTCCACGAAGCCTGCTGCTAAGTTTTGGGGCCGGGGTACCTGCCAATACATTTGCCATAATGTTCCTCCTGTTTTAAAGTAGATGCTGTTGATTTAACTTGCCGTAAAAACTTTTACACGCAACATTTTGCTTTAACCTTAATATTCTGTTTCACACCATCTGAAGTTTGTATCATTTCTATTACATCATTTGGACAACGATGGAGGCACATTCCGCAGGCAACGCATTTTTCTTCATCCAGTTCTACCCTGCCCTGGTCGCTTAGCTTGTAGGCAAACATCTTGCAGATATCATAACATATCTGGCAGCCTTCGCCGCAGCCGCAGGCCATGCACCGGCTTGCTTCTTTAACGGCCTCTTCTTTGGTCAATACTTTTATATACCCCCGGAAATTTTCAACACGCTTTTCAGGAGCTGTTTTATTTTCGTGTTGCCTCTTAAACCTTGGTTCCTGACCATGCCTCATAAGAACAGCTTCTTTATCAACTTCGACCTGCGCCGGAGGATATTCAAGGAAAGCATCTTTTCCGGAAAGGTATTTATCGATCGAAACCGCAGCGCGCTTACCCATAGCCACGGCGCTTATAACATCTTTCGGTCCCAGAACGCAATCTCCGCCTGCATATACATCTTTCATAGAAGACCGGCAGGTTTTATCATCAACTTCAATCGTGCCTTTTTTGGATAATTTTATTTCCCCGGAAACAGCTTCCTGACCGATCGCAAATATTATCGAATCAACATCCAGGTCAAATTCGGTTCCCGGAACTTCAACAGGTTTTCTTCTGTTGCTAAAGTCTTTTTGCCCAAGAACATAATTTAAAAGGCGGACAGCTTTCACCTTGCCTTTTTCTATTTTAACTTCTTTGGCTGAAACAAGGTACATTATCTTTATACCTTCTTCCTCTGCTTCTTGAACCTCTTCCTCAGTCGCAGGCATTTCATCCTTGGTCCTTCTATATAATACAAAAACCTCTTCCGCGCCAAGCCGGCGGGCAGTCCTGGCCGAATCCATGGCCGTAAATCCGCCGCCGATCACGGCAACTTTCTTACCGATCTCTGGTTTTTTACCTTCAGCTGCATCTTTCAGGAAATCTATTGCAATAAAAGACCCTTTTGCATCCTCTCCGGGAATACCGGGCTTTATGCCTTTGGCCGCGCCAATACCGAGGAAAAACGCCTTATAGTCTTCTTTTCGCAAGGAAGCAAGCGTAACATCTTTTCCAAAAACTTTTCCGGTTAAAATCTTCACGCCCATTTTTTCTATAACACCGATCTCTTTATCCAGCGTTTTCTCTTCCAGACGAAAAGCCGGAATACCATAACGAAGCATGCCTCCTGTTTTCGAAGCCGCTTCTATAATAGTTACCTTATATCCCGCCCGGGCCAGATCATAAGCAGCGGCAATTCCCGCGGGCCCCGAGCCGATAACAGCGACTTTTGTTAATTTACTTTTTCCTTTTTTATTTAAGATCTTAGGCTTCCAGCCTTCTTTTTCCGCGATATCCAAAACAAAACGCTTAATCGCCCTGATCATAACCGGTTCGTCTTTAATACCGCGCGTGCATTCCTTTTCACAGGGATGGTCGCAAATCTCACCGCAAATTGACTGAAGGGGGGATTTTGACATTATAAGCTGATATGCTTCTTCAAATTCTTCCTCGGCCACTCTCCTGATATAACCCTGGGCCGGAACCGAATTGGGACAAGTATAGACGCAAGGCGCTACAGGACGGGTATCTTTTAAACGGGCATGACCTTCATATATAGTAAGATTCGGAGCAGAGGTGATCTCCGGAACAAGAAGATCTCTCATATCACGGAATTTTTTATAGCCTTTTTCTTTCATGTATTTCTTTACGCCATGAATAAACTCAGGCATAAATCCAAAACCGGATACGATGGTGGCGGTACAAAGGCCGACTAAATCCGCTCCGCACATAGCCATCTCAACGGCATCGTTCCAATTGGTAACTCCTCCGACACCAGTAAGTATTTTATCAGGCCCAACTGATTTTCTCATTTCATAAACATCCCGAAGTCCAAGCGGTTTAAGCCAGGGGCCGTTCATACACGCCATACCTATTTCTTTCTGCAGGTAATACATTGAACGATTCGGAGCATCAAGATTTATAGGAGGTATTCCCAAACGGTTGGCTGTACCGCCGACGGCATCTGCGCCGACACTGAAAAGAGATTTTGCTATCTGGGCAATCTGTCCACCCTCAGGAGTTAGTTTTACAAAAAGCGGAATCTTTAAGGCATTTTTAACCGTTCTAACAACCTCGGTAGCCACTTCTTTTTCTTTTCCCATGCTGGCACCGGTTTTCGGTCCGCCTGTATCTTTTCCTGAAACTTCGACATTAAAGGACATGTTCGGACAGCACATATTAAGCTCAATTATATCGGCACCCGCTGCTTCGCACTGTTTTGCCATTTTTGCCCAGCCTGAAGGGCCTTCTTCCCCGGCATAAGTTATATTGGCATATATTACAAGTTCAGGCGCCCGTTTTTTACTTTTATCAATAAGTTTTAATAGTTCATCAAGAAGAAGTCGTTTTTCAGCCGTAAAAGAAAGAAAAGTTTTGTCCGGGTAATATCCATACCTCGGCACTCGGTTAATATATGGAAGAGGATAAACCGTAAGCTTTAAACTGGCTCCGCCCCAACCCATGTCGCGGATCCGTTCGACCTGCTCAATGGTCATTGTAGTCGGGCCGGAGGAGACATAGAAGGGATTTCTAAATTTTACCCCGCATACTTCTACCGGAAGATCAAAGTCTTTATATTTCGGCATATTATCACTGTCCTTTCTGAGTCATTATCTCTTTATTGGAATAATGAATTACTTTTATTATTCGAGGGAATAATAAGAATTTATTTTTCATTAAATCTGGAATAAACTATTTATTTGTAATATACACTAAGATAACCTATATGTAAAGAATTTTTTTGCATTGCGCTTTCCCAGAAAAAGATATGAATAATACATTAAAAAATGCCATCCAAACATAAGTTCGGATGGCACCTCTATCATTTATCTATTTAACTTTAAGAAACTATTAAATTATTTTCGAAAGTAAATCAATATTTATTACTCTGTTACTGCTTTTTTTATTTTACTATATCTTTCTTTTCCTTTTTCAACCAGATTTTCACCTTTTTCTACTAACTCGCTGAATGATTCTTGGGCTTTTTCTTTTGCATCATCAGTCCATTTTTTTATTTGCTTTCTTGTGTCTTTACCGGATTGTGGAGCAAATAACACTCCAAGAACACCGCCGACTACAACCCCCGCCACAAAAAGCATCACTCCGTTCAAAACGTTTTTATTTTCTGACATATAATTTTCCTCCTTTACACCGTATCAAAATCTTCAGTATCATCTCTTTTTTTAGCTCTAAATCCCTGTATTATCCCTGTTATAAATGATAAAAAACCAGTAAGAGGATTCCTAGTAAACTCAGAAACACGCAAAACAGATTCTTTTGCTTGTTGCACAATATTTTCCACTTCATTAACTATGGTTTCTATTTTGTCCATATTTTTATTAACTTTCGAAGCAATCTCCCCTATGATCCTTAATAACTTTCCTAAATAAAAAAAGAATACTGCCAGAAATACTGTCAAAATCACCAGGCAAACAGCAATAACAGATAAAAGAAACATTTGCATCTCCATCTACACCTCCTTGAAAAACCAACATAATTAATGTAATTTATCTTATCATAACTGTTTCGATTTATCAAACAAATATTACCCCCCGAAGTAACCGGTCAGGCATGGGTTGTGCTCCGCAGCCGTAAGCTTTAAAGCCTTACCCCTGCTGCTGACCCTGTACCACTCAATTTCAAGGTTGTCGATACCTATCCCGGTTTTATCCTCAAAAAGAAACATGTATTATGCTATTAAACTTTCCAAAGGCCGTGAAGACTGCAGTATTCTCTTGCAGAAGCCACAGAACCTTTAACGCAAAAAATTGCTTCCGGTGCTTCCCCGGGTTTCAGTATCTTTGTACAAACATTACCGTCAACGGTTAACTCTATCATTGTTATAAAATGTTTTTCTTCCATCGGATGGGGAACTGAGCCCACCTTAACTTTATAGCCATCCGCCGTTTTTTCTATCACCGGCAGATGTTTCTCTTTCGACGCATCCACCGTGTTTTCTATCTGCAATATCATCGGCTTACCGCAGCAAACAAGTTCGCCGCCACCCGCAAATATTACTTCTACAACATTGCCGCAAACCGAGCATTTATATATCTCTAATCTGTTTTTTACGTTCATTTTTCCTCCATATAAGAATTCCATACGCCATTTTTAACATTAACAATATTGCGCCATAAGAAACAGCACATTTAAGACTATCTTAGAAGATCTTCAAACATCTCTTCGTGCTTAACTTCTTCGGCAAGAATATGTGTTACAAGCTGATATGTAACATGATCTTTACCGAAAGTTTTTGCCGCAATTTTATTATAAACATCTATGGCGCCTGCTTCCGCTTCTGTTACTGTTTTTATAATCCCGTCATAATCCGCTGTTCCTTTGGGCGGTTTAGGATATAGCGCGTTCGCATTCTTTTCAAGCTCCATCGGATTAGAAGTAGGCAGTCCGCCTAATTCTATTATCCTGGTAGCAACTTCCGACGCATGCTCTTCTTCGTCCTTAGATATTTTCTCCAAAAATTCGCTCATATCTTCATATCCCGGGCCCGTAACAACTTTTGACATATACCACCATGAATAGTAAGCAAGCCATTCATCGCAATATGCCCTGTTTAAATCCTTTATCAAATCCTTAACATCTACTCCTGCTATTTTCGTTCCTTCTTTACCCATATTTCCCCCTGTTGTGCATTAAAGTCCAACAATCAAGTCGTTTGATCGTTGTGAACATTTTATCAAGATCATATTCCGATATTAGATTTTACATATATTATTTATACTTCAGAAGTGGTTAATTCGTGTTTATTCTGACTTTTTTCTCATTTCTTTCCGATGAAAATAAGTCAATATTTTGCAAATATCTTTAGCCGTACATTATTGTATATTTAAAAGGACTCTTTGGGTTTAGTACCCGGGGTTTCTTCGGTCTAACGTCATAAAATATTAGAAAGTATCCGGGAGGAACCATAAAAAAGTCAGCAATAGTACTGGCAGTATAGATGAAAACCGGCAGTTATATTGTGTTTTCATAATTATCAAACATTTCTGAAAATCGGATTTCTTTTCTTTTTTTTATCGAACTGACAATAACACCGGTAATGCCTTTCCAAATATAGGACCTGAAGTAAACCGGTTTCAAATTGCCTTTTTTATCCCTGTATCTTAAATTATATGTGTCAATTTTCTTTAAAGCTAAATCAAAGCATTCCTGAATAATATCTTCACCATAATACTTCAATACAGAAGGATAAAGCATTTTTTTAATTCTAAACAATAAAAACCCCATTTGATAATACAGAAGATCCTCTCTTGCTGATTTTTTTCCTTTTTTTGCAAGTGATATCAGGCGTCTTTCAAACTTAAGTGTAGGTTTTTTATACTTCTGAGCTATCTCGTTATATGATTCAAACAATAATTATTTCCCGGAACACATAGTTTTTGCTTTATCTTTTCAATAACATAAGTATTAGACCAATCATGCGCTCTTTGTCAGCAGATTTGCTCTCTGCGACAAAAAGTGTCAAGACTGAGTGAATCGACTTATCAGATTTTGCAACGTGCATTTTCTGCACACTGCTTTTTTGACTAATTTCTTTGCTCTTGAAAATATCTAATCTACAACCAAATTAAGCAAATTGCTTTTATCAACTCTTTTTTGTTTAATTATGGTATCCTGTCTTTCTACTTATCTATTGCCGTTAAATTTCCGACAAATTGCCGATATTGTGCCGATAAACCGTATGACCTTGCTCGTTTAGATAGATCTGTCATTACAAGCCATCCGTCTTTAACCCATTTTTGCATAAGCACTCTGACTAAATCATATTTATTTTAATAAATCATCTAACTCACAGGAGAGCAGAGCAGATTTATTAAGCAGAATCTGTTCTTTCTGATTTAAATTGTTGGCGGTCATTCGGATAAATTTGGTGGCTATACTATTGCCAAGCATTATTCTATTTGTTTTTTTTAAATATGCCTCTGTTTTCTCATAGAACAAGGCAACATACTGCTTTAATTTATTACTCAACTGATTCTTCATCTCTCCTTCGACCAGTTGGATTATTTTTTCGTTTGTTTTCGTCGTTAAATCACCCTCGCGATCCTCAATCCAATAATCGCTGATAGTATAGATAATCCGCACGGCTCTGTTCTCTTCCGTTTTATACCGATATACAAAAGAATAATTGTCGGTATAAAAATCCTGATGCACCGTTATATCTTCAAGCTCTGTTACTGTATTGATACTATATTCGCCCAAAAGTAGCAGATAGCTCTCTCTCCAATTTGCGAGCCAATTCTGAATATAGGTTTTTTCTACAAATAAAGGTTCAAGGTCCTGTTTGAGATTTTCATCACTCACTTTGTTCATTTGAAGAGTTAGTTTGTCAAAAAGTACGCGCGGATCTTTTATATCAATGCTTTTGGCTATGAGATAATCGAAATCCGGCACTGCCTTTTTGCCCATATACCAGAGGAGATCATAGATATCACGCCCTTTTTCTTCAAAAATCTCTTTCCCTTCGCGACGGGAACCACGCAGAAAAATAGCGGCAAGTTTACTCGCCATAAGCGCAGACATGTTATAGGTAATAATGACAAAAGAAAGTTGATCGCGATTTATCGGCCGGCGCTCAGTAACGGTTTTAGGAGGCATAAAATGGTTGAGGTCAATTTTCACATGCACCTGTTTTGACGTGTGCCCGGCGCTTAACTCCTCTCCGACATGAAATTTCAGAAGAAGCCCTCTGCCATTGGCTATTTTTACGGTAAGAAAATCGGCCCCGGCTCTATATGTATTAATGAAGTAGTATTCAATTTCTTTCTTTAACTCCTCTAAAAACTTCTCCGTTATCGCGAAAGAAACTTCGAAATCCAGATCTACAGACATACGATCAAGTCCGTGTATTATGCGAAGAGCGGAGCCACCATACATAATCCACTTTTTGTATTCCGGATGGTGGTAAATGAAATTTAGAATATAAAACTGCAGCTCTTCCTTGAAGGCATTGCGACGTGTTTCAGCGTCAACACCGCCAAGATCATCAAGTTTTCTTTTTAGCATTGTCGAAATCTGTTCACTCATATTTTTCTATCATTTTATAAAATATTTTCTGTTCATCCTTATCCATTTCATCAATATCTATCCGCAGTTCTTCTATCAATGTTTTAATTTTCTCTGTCTTAATGCCGCGAAACTGACGAGTTCTAAAATACAACAAATCAAATAACGCTTTTGATGGTGAAGCTATAAAAAAATCAAATTTTCCTTTTATCAAAGAAAAACCCGAAAAAAGGTCTTTTTTAATCGACTGATAGGCAAAGTTACCTGCTTTTGTCCGGTAATCTCTTGTGACCTTTGGTGTAACTGAAGTAACGGAGTAAATTGCTTCAGTAGCGAGATTATAATACTGCAAGGCAGTCCACGAACTAACATAAGACGGTGTGCGGATGATATTCGCAAGATAAAACGAATATGAAATCTCTGATTTGTTTTTTTCAAAATAATCCATAGTCACATATAGCCCCTTTTTGAGCTGTAACAGTTCTTTGTGTTTTATAAATCTGCTGATATAAGTGTCAATCGTTGTATTTTCAAGCCCCAACTGCATGCCAAGCTGATATACAGTATTTTTATCGAAATGGGGCAACATTTTTAGCTGTTCTAAAAGGTTTATCTTGCTTTTCATAATTATGACAATAGTGTATCAAATATGAAACATGCTGTCAAGCATCTTATTTCTTCCTGCAACTTCCGAAAACTGACATTATTCCTGTAATTTCCTTTAGAAATACCTATCCAACCCCCTTTACTGCAGTGCTTCAGATATATGCTGTACTAATATATTTTCACTTGTTTCTAAATCCGCTATCGTTCTTGATACCTTCAGCACTTTGTCGTATGCTCTTCCGTTTAGATTAAATTTATCTATAGCAGTCTTGAGTAGGCTGTGACCCTCTTCGTCCAAAGCGCAGAACTATCATCGGTTGCTTCCGTTGATAACTGCTGGTATTTCACGGCAGGAACTTCTATATGAATATCAATTCTGTCGAGTAACGGGCCGGATATTTTCTTCAGATACCTCTGTATCTCGTGCATATTACACTTGCAGCCTTTCCTTCCGTCCCCGTAGTACCCGCACGGGCACGGATTAAGCGCGGCAACGAGCATAAACCTTGCGGGATACGTAACTGCTGCAGAGGCTCTCGTGACTGTCACAAAGCCGTCTTCCAAAGGCTGGCGAAGAACTTCAAGAACGCTTTTCCCGAACTCCGGGAGTTCATCCAGAAAAAGTACTCCGTTATGCGCCAGTGATACTTCTCCGGGACGCGGGAATGTCCCGCCTCCAACAAGGCTAACATCGATAACCATATTACAATAGGGGGAAGGATTTAGTTTTATTATTTAAGGCTGATTTGCTTGTTTTAAGAAATCTGGCCTCAGGGCGACATTCGCAACCAGCTATAGAGGATAACAGACTATAAAACCAGTATTTAAATTGTGTTTTCATAGTTATCGGATAATTCCGAAAACAGGATTTCTTTTCTTTTTTTTATCGAACTGACAATAACACCGGTAATGCCTTTCCAAATATAGGACCTGAAGTAAACCGGCTTCAAATTGCCTTTTTTATCCCTGTATCTTAAATTATATGTGTCAATTTTCTTTAAAGCTAAATCAAAGCATTCCTGAAGAATATCTTCACCATAGTACTTCAATACAGAAGGATAAAGTATGTTTTTAACCCTGTACAATAAAAAGCCTATTTGATAATAAAGAAGTTCGTCTCTTGCTGATTTTTTTCCTTTCTTGGCAAGCGAGATCAGGCTTCTTTCATACTTAAGTGCAGGTTTTTTATACTTCTGGGCTATCTCATTATATGATTCAAACAATAATTATTCCCTTGTTCAATTAACTATGTGCGAACCTTTCATTTAAACTTGTTCCATTTGGGAACAAGTTGCAGACAATTATCATTCAACTTCCCGGCAATATTTGCTTCATCCTTTTTGGAACTTCATCATAGACCTCAAAATCCTTTCTTTTGCCCACTTTTGCAACAAGCACAATGATTCTTTCGGAATCAATCTGATATATGATTCTATAAAAATCAACTCTAAGCTTGTACAAACCTTTAAGATTGCCTTTAAGCGGGGAGCCAAATTCCAGGGGATTAACAGAAAGTTTTTTTCGGATAGCTTTGATGATCTTTTGGACATCAGCATTATCTATCTTTTTGAAGTCTTCAGAAAAAACAAGCGGATGTATCTTGACTTGCCATATCATTTTTTCAACCCAACCCGTTTTTCAGCCTCATCAAGGCTTATATATTCAGAAAGTTTCGTTTTTTGCATTCTTTTTTGAGCAACGTATCCCAGTTCCCTATCTTCAAGTTCTTCAATAAGCTCCTGCAGTTTCTCATACTTAACCATAGACATAATAGCCAATACCGGTTTATGCCTCTTTTCAAGAATAACATTGTTATATCTCGTTGCCTTTATTATCTTATCAATATTATTCCTAAGCTCTGAAACCCCGACCAGCGTTGTATCTGCTTTTATAGTAATCATTTTCATCACCTCTAAAACAAGTATACCATATGTCTATTAATTTGTCAATAGAACTGCCTATTCATTTGACTATTAATTTAACACTCACACCAGCTTATTAAATTTTGCAATATGCATTTTTTGCACATTGCTTTTTTGACTAATTCCTTTGCTCTTGCTAAGCCTCCCAACCATCTTACCATCCAAACCTCTAATTTAAAAGTACCTATCCAATCCCCTGTACTGTAGGGCTTCGGATATATGTTGAATCTTTATATTCTCCTCTTTCTCCAAATCAGCTATCGTCCTCGATACCTTCAGCACCTTGTCATACGCCCTGCCACTTAAATTAAATTTGTCTATAGCCGTCTTCAGGAGGCTATGTCCTTCCTCGTCCAACACGCAAAACTTCTTTATATGCCGTGAACTCATATGAGCATTGCAGTAGATCTTCGTCCCCGAAAATCTTGCCCGCTGGATATTTCTCGCATCATTCACCCTTTTCTTTATCATCTCCGAGCTATCGCCTACGGCTTCGGTTGATAACTGCTGGTATTTCACCGCAGGCACTTCTATATGTATATCAATACGGTCTAATAACGGGCCGGATATTTTCTTCAAATACCTTTGTATCTCATGCATATTACATTTGCAACCTTTCCTGCCATCGCCATAATATCCACAGGGACACGGGTTAAGCGCTGCCACGAGCATGAACCTCGCAGGATAAGTAACAGCTGCAGCGGCTCTGGTGACTGTCACAAAACCGTCTTCCAAAGGCTGGCGCAAAACCTCAAGAACGCTTTTTCCGAACTCGGGGAGCTCGTCCAAAAAGAGAACACCGTTATGCGCCAGGGAAACTTCCCCCGGTCTTGGGAATGTCCCTCCTCCAACTAAGCTAACATCGATGACCATAGTACAATAGGGGGAAGGATTTAGCGTTATATTACAACGCGTTTTAGAAAGAAAATTCATTTTTAAATAGGCAGGTCACTACCAAAAGGCAAAAACAATCACATATCATTCCAGTCCTATATTTTGTACTGCTTCTTAACTATTTTCTCCGCTTCCAGCCAATCATTCAAATCATTCCCATGTCGGCCTTTTCTGTTAAGAAAAAGCTCATACGCCTTTTTCTCGATCTCTTTAAGCAACTTTTCCTTGCTGATACTGCTCTTCAACGCCAGCGAAACACTTCCCGCTGTTGAAGCCGTACCTGTTGATACTTTTACATTTTTGATAGCCATATATCCTCCTTTTACTCTTTAACCAAATCAATTTTTCTTTCCGCAGGTCTTCCAAATAATTTTCTTGTCCATAAACGGAATGTGTCTAGATAACCAAATATTGCCGGGACTACAATAAGTGTAAGAAAAGTTGAACTTATTAATCCGCCGATAACCGCAATACCCATACTTTTCCGGAAACTCCCCATTTCACTAAGCGCTAATGCTAGCGGCAACATGCCTGCGATTAATGCGACAGTAGTCATAAGAATAGGTCTAAATCTGGTTTTGCCGGCTTCTATTAATGATTCTTCTCTTGACAATCCTCTCCTCATAAGCTTCTGTGTAAAATCTACCAGCAGTATCGAATTCTTTGCTGAAAGCCCAAGCAGCATAATAAAACCTATCATACCAAACAGATCAAGTCCTTGATTTGTCACAAAAAGCGCTAATAGTCCCCCAATAATTGAAAGAGGTAATGCTGTCATAATAGTAAATGGAATAATTAAGGATTCATACAGGCTTACCAGTATAAGGTACACAAAAATAACAGCGAGGACAGCAGCTATCATCATATTTTTTGTTAAATCTGAAAAATCCTCTGATGAACCTGTAAATTCATAACCTACCCCTTCGGGCAGTTTTTCATTTACCATGATCTGTTTCGCCGCTGAAGTAATATTACCAATGGCTCCTGTTTTATCAAGATTTGCCGTGATCTCAATATACCTCGAACGATTTCTTTTGTATATTTTCTGCGGACCTGAAGTCAATTCACCATCTGCAATATTTTTAAGTTTTACTAATTGCATATTAACATTAGGCACATACATAGAATTAAATTCTTTACTCATATCTCTTTGATCTTCCTGTAACAACACTCTGATATCATATTCCAGCCCTTTTTCACGGTATTTACCAGGGAGCATACCATCAACAGCTCCTCGAAGTTCCATACCTGCCGAAACAGATTGAACACCAAATTTAGCCGTTTTTTCAGGATCCATTTTAATCTGGAATTCAGGTTTTCCGGGTTTATAATTGCAATCCATATCAACCAATCCCGGAATATTTTTAAATTTAATCATAAGAGAATCCGCAATCTTGGATAGTTCATCAAGATCATTTCCTGTCAAAACCATATCAAAAGATTTTGAGCCGCCCATGCCCTCGTCATTTACGCTTGGATTAAGAGCATCTTTATAAGGGATAAGAAACTTTCTTATGTGTTCTTTCATGCCGGATGTCGTCACTTTCCTTTTATTAAATGGGACCATCTTTACGAATAAAGATCCTACATTGCTCTCCCCATTTGAATTACCGACTGTCGTCGACACCAACTCTATATCCTTTTCCTTCCTCAAAAGATCATCTATTTCTAAAGTATATGTATTCATCTGAGATAATGATGTTCCCGGCTTTGCCTGTAGATCTACACTAAATTCGCCGTTTTCCTGAGCTGACATGAATGTCATTGGTATTTTAAATACCGTACTCAGGCTAAGAATAAATATCAAAATTACTGATATTACTGTTAATAATTTATGTTTAAGAGTAACTCTGATTATTTTTTCATAGATGTTTTCCATATAATCCTGAACTTTATTAAACCATTCTGCAGGTGCATGTATAATCGCCGACCAAAACGATCTGTTTTTCTTACCGTTAGGGACTACCTTACCCATAAGATATGTAGAAAGTAAAGGAGCTACTGTAAGAGCATCGAACAATGAAATACACATGATAAAAACCATTGTAAGACCAAATTGTTTAAATATTTGCCCCATCATCCCCTGTAAAAAACCTACCGGAAGAAACACTGCAATAACTGTTAATGTTGTTGCTATGACAGCAAGCATAACCTCATTTGTACCGGTTTGTGCGGCTTTTTCAGCAGTTTCGCCCTTCTCCATATGTCGAAATATATTTTCCCTTACCACAATAGCATCGTCCAACAATAATCCCACGGCAAGCGACAATGCCATCAAAGTAATTATATTAACTGTAAAACCAAATAAATACATGAAAATAAAAGCCCCGATTAAACTAGTAGGAATGGCAAGGATTGTAATAAAGGTAGAACGGAAATTGCCGAGAAATAAATAAACTACTATAATGGCAAGAAAAATACCGATATAAATGGTTTCTTGCATATCCACCAAGTTAAGTTTTATCGCCTTTGAATTATCCTTAATTATATTTAATTTAGGAGATCCCTGTATATTTTTAAGACTATCGTTAAGTTTATTCGTCTTCTTGAGAACACTATCGGCCACATTAACAGTGTTTGTGCCAGACTGCTTATAAATATTTACAAGTATTGATGATTTACCATTCAGATAACCAATTGTCTTAATTTCTTCTACCGTGTCTTTAACTTCTCCAAGGTTTTTTACTTTTACAGGAACATCACTGCCGACAAAGTTTACGACTACATCTTCTATCTTCTTAACAGTTTGAAATTCGCCGATATTTCTGAATGTCAATTCACGAGCTCCCTGAGACACCTTTCCCACTGGAATATTCTGGCTATTCCCGCTTATTTTTGAGGAAACGGCAGAAATACTTGTTTCATATTCTTTAAGTTTTCTCTTATCAAGTATTACATGAATTTCCCTTTTTGTTCCGCCTATTATCTCAACCTTTCCAACATTTTGTACCTGCTCAAACCCGTTCTTAACAGTTGTATCAGCAAGATCATATAATTTTGCAGGCGGAAGATCCGCAGACATACTTAAAGATAGAATCGGCCTGTCGGCTGGATCAACTCTCTTTACGACAGGTTCTTCTACCCCATCAGGGAGCTTGTTTCTACTCTGTGAAATTTTATCCCTGACCTGCTGCTCATCATATGTGGCGTCTGTTTCATAAAGAAACTCAGCCAGCACTACGGAGACCCCGTCTTGATTTGTTGAAGTAACATTCTTTAACCCTGATATTGTACTTATTTGCTCTTCCAATACCTTCGAAACCTGGGTTTCCAATTCATTTGGTCCGGCTCCGGAATATATCGTTGTGACACTGACCATAGGAAACGTCATATCCGGGAACATTTCAACATTCATACGATTCATACAGATATATCCAATAACAAGCATTAATACAACCAAAGACATAATTAACGATGGCCTTTTTATTGATAAACTTGCTAAATTCATAAAACCCCCTTTATTCGATGGGCTGGGTATTATATAACTCAGCCTCAAAATATATGCTAATCTGTTCGACAATATACCGGTAATAATTCAATGTCGCGTCATCAAGATCATTTTCAGTATTTACCATTTGAGACATTGTTGTTCTTCCCTTTTGGAATCTTTGCCGCTCATATTCAAGTCTTTCTGTCTGTATATTCTTTATATCTAAAGAAGAGACTATTCGCTCTTTAACATTCTTCCAGGTTTCTGTCAAATTTATCCAATCGTTTTTTGATGATATCTCTGCTTTATTTAATGATTCTATTGATGCTTGATAATCCAGTTCATAACCTTTATTAACAGTCTCCGGCGTAGAAAAGTCTAAAGGCACAATCAGATTAATACCAACTGAATATGTAGGCTTATACACTCCGATTGCCTGGTTAAAAGCACCAGAATTTGAAAGATCAAGCCCATGCAACGACGCTTTTCCGTAAACATTTAAATCAGGCAATAAACTATATTCTGTTTCAAGCTTTAAATACTCACTGCTTGCTTTGGTATTTTTAGCAGAAAGTACATCTGCCCGTTGTCCCTTAGGCGTGAGATTCTCATTTGAATACTTTGAAACAATATCATTTAAGACACTTATATTTTCCTCCACAGAATCTGATGATTTTCCTCGCATATTATTAAAATTCAAACATGTCTTTTTTTCATCTTCCACGGCTAATTGAAGGTTCAACTGACGTTGCCTAAAAAATGCTTTTGCCTGCAACAAATCCGCTTTATCTGCAAGATCATTATTAACCCTGTTTTCATTCCATTTCAATATTTCTTCGGCACGCTGTAATTCTGCTTTCCTAAAATTTACAATTTCTCTGGAAAGAGACAACGCCAAGTATATGGAGCGTGCTTTTAAAAGTATCTGTTGTGCACTGTAAATTTGAATATATTGGGCGGATTTAACGCTTGCTTTATTTTTATTAATTCCCGCTTCTGTATATTTTGACATAAAATCCTTAATTAACGATTGTTCTACTTTCGCATAAAATTGAATGTCATAAGCCGTAAATTTAGACAAACTAACACCCGGAATTACTTCATAAGGAGACTGAAGATCTAAAGCATTAATAGAATTTGAATAACCGACACTTGTTGTTGTGCCAGAACCCCACTTTTTGCTTACGCTAAGGTCCCACACATTTGTAACTGTCTCATTTAGTTGAAGTGTTGATCCCAAACTTGAACCGCTTCTGTCATCTATAAATGAATAATCACCAATTAGCCTTGGAGAATAAACCATTCCCGTTTGCAGTACCTTCTTGCCCATAGAATCTATAAAAAGATTCGCAGATTTTATATCAGGATTCTTTACTTTTACCTGAGATAAATAATCTTCAAAAGTGAGAGCATTTTCACCAAAACATACTCCAGGCAATAATATACATATCGCAAAACCCCAAACAACAATCCAATTATTCGTTATTGTTTTCATAGCACCTTCCTTTATAATTTAAATTATTTTTCGGAAATTTGGCTCGATTTATCATGCGTCAATATTTGGTTATTCATCATATGCTCGGCACACTCGGATAACATAACCGCTCCATTAATCAAGCCACAAAAGTTTTCTTTTTCTTTCTCACTTCGACCACTTAACAATTCAGCAATTTTATTTTCGTAATACTTCACAATCCAGGCCAATAATGTCTTTCCTTTTGCTGTTAATTCCACTACAACTACTCTTCTATCTTTATTATCAGATCGTCTCTGAAAATAGCCTTCTTTTAATAATTTATTTACACTACGAGTAACCGAAGCAGGAGAAATAGACAATAATGTGGAAATTTCCGTCATCTTATATATCAAACATCTATCAAACAGCATTAATATCTTAATTTGAGAAACCGTAATGGTATCACCAAACATGTCATTTTTTGGCATTAATTGTTTGTAAGTCCTAGGTATAAATTCCAGCATAAAATACCTGAATTTCTTTAAAGCAATATCTGTATCTTTCATTTTAGGTCCCTCGCTTACTTGTTTTCGTCACTTTTATCATTATATTTATCAAATATTTTATGAGTAACCCTCATTGCATTAACAAACAAATTTCTATCTGAAGAACTTAGTGATTCTAAAAATGATTTTAATTTGTTTCGATGATGCGATTCTATTTTACTGATAACGCCCTTACCTATTTTTGTTACATGAATCCTGATAATTCTTCTATCTTTTGGATCTTCAACTCTTGAAACCAATCCCTTTTCCTCCATTGTATCTATTATATGAGTAATCATGGCCTTGGAAATACCCAGCTTCTTTCCTATCTCACTCATCATAGGCTCAATGTCACTCTTTAAAATAATATCCATAATTGCAAAATGAGGCATCCCTAAGTTTAATTTCAACAAATCTTCATCTATAGAACCACCAAGCTTTTTTATTAACTTTTTCGGGTACCCCATCATCTCATTTATGAAGATTTCGATATCCTTGTTTTTCATATTCCGCCTCCCATAGTATACATAGTATACCGTTTCTTAAATAGATAGTTTATTTATTAAACAGTATAACACGCTATACTAATCTTGTCAAGTCTATTTTATATATTTCTGGAGTTGAACATTGGCAGACTAAAGGTTGAATCGTGAAGGGACTAGCTAAAACATTGCTGGAAAAGTTCGAGATAGCATACCTGTGATCTTATCACAAGTATTACATAAAATCATTGCTTAATTGTTTTTTGGACTTTCATCACCATATTTATCAAATATTTTATGAGTAACCCTCATTGCATTAACAAACAAATTTCTATCTGAAGAACTTAGTGATTCTAAAAATGATTTTAATTTGTTTCGATGATGCGATTCTATTTTACTGATAACGCCCTTACCTATTTTTGTTACATGAATCCTGATAATTCTTCTATCTTTTGGATCTTCAACTCTTGAAACCAATCCCTTTTCCTCCATTGTATCTATTATACGAGTGATCATGGCCTTGGAGATACCTTGCTTCTTTCCTATTTCACTCATCATAGGTTCTATTTTGCTATGAGTAATAATATCCAATATTGCAACATGAGGCATATCCAAGTTGAGCTTCATCAAATCTTCATCTATTGGGCTCCCAAATTTCTTCATTATTTTTTTTGGATATTCCATCATTTCACTGATAAAACTATCAACATCATTTCCCATACTTAGTCTCCATTAGCTATATTTATTTACCATTTAGATACTGAACAATACAATACTAGGCTTATTATAGCCTAATTGAATGTTTTTGTAAATCCTGTTAATTGATTTTGTTATTTGATTTTTAATCTATATGACAACAAATCGTCATTCGTATAATTCTTATTAGAAATATCTATCTAACCCTCTATACTGAAGCGCCTCCGATATATGTTGTACCTTTATACTTTCTTCAGCTTCCAGATCCGCTATCGTCCTGGCTACCTTCAGGACCTTGTCATAGGCCCTTCCGCTTAAGTTAAATTTATCTATAGCGGTCTTAAGTAAGCTGTGCCCTTCCTCATCCAAACCGCAGAATTTCTTTATATGCCGCGAGCTCATGTGGGCATTGCAAAATACTTTCAATCCTTTAAATCTTTCCCGTTGAATATTCCTTGAAGCATCCACTCTTTTCTTTATAAGCTCTGAACTATCACCGGTTGCTTCAGTTGATAACTGCTGGTACTTCACGGCGGGTACTTCTATATGTATATCTATCCTGTCAAGAAGCGGGCCTGATATTTTCTTAAGATATCTTTGTATCTCATGCATATTGCACTTACAGCCTTTTCTCCCGTCACCATAGTAACCGCAAGGACAGGGATTAAGCGCGGCTACAAGCATAAATCTGGCAGGATAGGTAACTGCTGCGGCAGCTCTTGTGACTGTCACAAAACCGTCTTCTAACGGTTGGCGCAAAACCTCAAGAACGCTTTTTCCAAACTCCGGGAGTTCATCCAGAAAGAGTACACCGTTATGTGCAAGGGATACTTCTCCTGGTCTGGGAAATGTTCCTCCTCCGACTAATGATACATCACTGGCTGTGTGATGGGGACTTCGAAAGGGTCTCACCGTAATAACTGATTTTTTCTTTCCGAGCAAACCCGCAACGGAGTGAATCCTTGTTGTCTCTATGGCTTCTTCCAATGTAATATCCGGAAGAATAGTCGCAAGGCGGCGCGCCAGCATGGTTTTTCCTGAGCCGGGAGAACCGACCATTACAATATTATGCCCTCCTGCCGCGGCAATCTCAAAAGCCCGCTTTGCATGTTCCTGCCCTTTTACTTCATTGTAATCCACTTCGTATTTTTGCGCATGATTGAAAGTTTCCTCAATATTAATAGCGTGTTTTAAAGGTTTATGCAGACCGTTCAGTATAGCAACTACTTCTTTCAGGGTTTTAGCGGGATAAACTTCTATCTCAGAAATAACAGCCGCTTCGTCCGCATTTGCAAAAGGAAGAATCAATTTATGGCATTTACTCTCTTTCACCGCCATGGCAATAGAGATAACGCCTTTTACCGGTTTAACTTCCCCGTTCAACGAAAGCTCCCCGAGTATTACATATTCATTGGTATCGCCGGTTATAATTTCATTTGCCTTAAGTACCCCGATGGCAATGGGAAGGTCAAAACCCACCCCTTCCTTTTTTATATCCGCAGGAGCGAGATTTACGGTCATTCTCATATACGGGAAATCATAACCGGAGTTACGTATCGCCGCTTTGACCCGATCCCGGCTCTCTTTAACCGCCGCATCAGGAAGACCTACAATCGCGGAATGAATGGCAAGTCCCGGAGAAAGGTCCACCTCCACTTCCACCACATAAGCCTCAATACCATAAGTAGCCGCAGAATAAATTTTTGAAAGCATCTTTTCACCCCTCAGTGAATTAATTTAGTAATAGTATTGTAGCAGATGTAAATGGAAATTTAAAGAATATAAAAAAGAAAAAGGGCGCCGGCTTTTACACGGCACCCTTTTATCAACTATATTCAATCTGTACTTGCTTTGCTTCCTTTGTTTTCTTTTCCTTCTTTCCTTACTTTTCTTGTTTCTCCTACTTCCCTTGCTTTTCCTTGTTTCCCTTACTTCTTCATCATTTTCATCATCATTTCCATATCCATCTTGCCAAGTTCTTCCTGTTTTATCGAATCCACATCGAAAATTTCATCTTTAATTCCCTTGTTGAACTCTATGGATTTAACCACACCGGACATTGTGAGTTTGCCGTCAGTTGTAAACTCCATTTTAGAGGGCATTTCAATATCACCTTTTACTTTTTTAAAGCCGGAATTTACAAGCACCATGTTTTGTCCGTTCATTTTTGTTTCATATTTTAGAAGAGCAAAGGATGCGCTGTCAAAATACCACTTGCACTGATTATTTTGATTATCCTGACCTTCCAGGATAAAGCACTTTTTGTCGTTAACGGTTCCTTCCGAAACCTTCAAGCCATCTTCTTTAATATTGTCCGCCTGACCAAAGGGAGTCTGACCTCCTTCACTTTCACTGTTCATCTTCTTTTTTCCCTGTTGAGCGCTTACCATCCAGATCTCACTGCCGTTATTAACGACTATGGTTTTCATACCCATCATAGTCATTTCTGTTCTTCTCTTCTTGCCTTTTGTTATAGCCTTCATGTTAGTCTGCATCTCCATATCCTGCGAGACCATTTTAGAATCCATTACCATCGTTACATCTTTTGCCAGAGCTTCTATCTTTGCATCCCGTCCTTTAATTTCTTTTAAAACTTTCGACACCTCCGCCCCAAAAGCAACCCCGGAAATACAAAAAACCCCTATAACAACCAACACAACTCTTTTCATATCGAAGCTCCCTTTAGAAAAGTTAACTAGTTTACAGTTTACCGTAATATTTCGCAGAGTATCATTAGAAATCAATTCCCTGTTTTTCCTGTCCTTGCTTTATTTTCTTCACTTTCTGTTTTTGCTTTACTTGCTGTCCTTACTGTTTTTGCTGAATATTGAGCGGTACTCCATACTCCTTCGCAATACTTTCAAGATCTGCGTAGGTTTCTTCCGCCAGGGAAAAGCCGGTTTTCTTATTTTTCTCGTAGGAGGCAAACTCTCTTTCTCCGGGAACCATTACCGAGGAGAAGCCTTTTGCAGGCGGGATATTATGAATATCATCCACCATTAGAGCGACGTTTTTCTTAAACTCTTTCAGCGGTACAAAGTTCTTCACGTTTATCACGATAAACATGTGTCCGAGCATCCTGAATTTATTATAATCACCGTACATCTTGGGCAGTCTTACGCCAAAAAGAGCGCCGGTTAAAGGGCCGCAGAGAATATCAACGATAAAAGCCAAACCGTATCCTTTGGGACCCGCCATGGGGAGCAAATACACTATCTTATTCGGGTCAGTTGTAGGAACACCATCCGCATCAACACCCCAGTCTGAAGGAACAGATGCGCCTTTTTTTCTCGCAACTATTATCTTGCCTAATGAGGCAACGCTTGTTGCCATATCAAGTAGCACCGGATATTTTTTATCGCAGGGAACGGCTACGCATATAGGGTTGGTGCCGATCGCCGGAATTCTTCCGCCAAAAGGGACCACCGAAGCATCAGTGTGGCTTATCGCTATACAGATCATATCTTTTTTTACGGCTTCCAGAGCGATAACCCCGGCCATACCGAAATGGGAACTGTTTTTTACACCTACCATCCCAACCCCGAACTTACCCGCAAGTTTGATTGCCTCTTTTACCGCTGTCATAGAGATCGCATGACCAAAGCCATGACCGCCGTCAACAAGAGAAGTGCAGCCCGCTTTTTTTGCGATCTTGATCTTTGGATTTTTCTTAATAGTACCGGCTTTTACCCGTTTTAAATAATGCGCCAGCCTCATGACCCCGTGCGAATAGAACCCGTAGAGTTCTCCTTCTACAAGAGAAGTTGCAACTATCTTAGAGTCTGTTTTATTAACTCCTGCTTTAACAAGTACCTTGAAAACAAAATCATTCATCTTCTTTGAATCTATCATCCTGGAATTATCGCTCATGTCTTTTCCTCTACCCTAAGAATTTTCGTCCCCAAAAAAACAATCCGGGTGAACGAAGAGTTGCGAAACTGCTTGCAATTGGAAACTTGTAGTTTACAGTTTACCGTGTACCGTTTACGGTCAAATCAATTTTTTCCTGTCCTTGCTTCTTCTGCTTCTTTTCCTTCACTTGCTTCACTTGCTTTCCTTGCTTCTACTTTGTCCAAAGCAGATGGATCTTATTCCCTAGCGGATCCGTCTTTTTAAGAAAGACCGCTTTTACGTCGCTTTTAACCTTCGGCTCTTCAAGTTCGATACCTTTGTCTGTAAGAATTTTACAGGCAAGTTCGAAATCGGAAACCTTGACCGCGACATGGATCTTATCACTGACCGGGTCCTTCATTACCTCTATCCTGCCTGCTCCGCTCGAGGATACAAAGAAAGAGGAGTTGCCCTCTTTAGCTTTAAAACCAAACATCTCGGCGTAAAAATCAGTCACTTTTTTTCCGTCTGCTTTAGCGCTGGGATATAAACCCAGATGTTCAATACCGGTAAACACCGGAACGCCTTTTGCTTCCCTTATCCAGGAAAGGATCTTTGCCGTTGTTTTAGCAAGCGTTTCCCAGTCCTGTTTTTCCAGAACATCTTTTGAGATCAAGTTTGAACCCATTCCGACGGCGACTACTCCGGCTTTAAACCATTTATCAATGGATTCTTTTGTCCCTTCGACTCCGCCTGTCGGCATAATCGAGCTCCACGGCATAGGCCCAAGGAGGTTTTTAACAAAGCCCGGACCGCCTACTTCCGCGCCGGGGAAGATCTTGCAGATCTCCACACCCATTTCTTCGGCGTTAGCTATTTCCGTTGCCGTACCGCACCCCGGAGAATAAGGTATTTTTTTTCTGTTACATATCTTCGCAACTTCAGTATTTAGCATGGGGCCGACGATAAAATTCGCACCGTTATTGATAAAGAGTGAAGCTGTGTAAGGGTCCCCGACTGAACCGACACCGAGGATTAGCCCCGGAATTTCTTTTTCACAGTATTTTACAAGCTCGCCGAATATCTGGTAGGCAAACTCCCCGCGGTTGGTAAACTCCAGGACCTTAGAACCACCTTCCGCCACGGCTTTCGCAACCTTCTTGGCAACCTCCAAATCCTTGTTAAAAAACACCGGAACAAGCCCGCTTTCCATTATCGCATTATTCACCTGTATTCTTTTATACTTAGCCATTTAACTTTCTCCTTTCCTTCGATTACTTCCCCTTTCAAATAAGGGGAAGGTATGGTTGGGGATAATTTATCTTTCTTTTCCCGCTTCTCTTTAGCTTTCATCTGCACTTCATTGTTCTTTTGCTTTTTCCACGTTAGTAACATGAAAACGTGTAACGTTCAAACGTATTTTCACTACCTCGAAACGCGTCCCGACGTCGAACCTTTCATAATACCTTCCACCTCTGCTACAGTTACTATATTAAAATCCCCGAGTATGCTATGTTTGAGACAGGAAGCGGCAACGGCAAAATTAAGAGCCTTCTGCAAGTCCTCGCCGTAAGTTCTAAGCCCGTAGATCAGGCCGCCCATGAAAGAATCCCCGCCTCCGACCCGGTCCACTATATGAGTGATCTGGTAAACAGGTGCAATATATATTTTACTGCCGTCATAAAGAAGTCCCGACCAGCTGTTATGGCTGGCGCTTACACTGCCCCGCAAAGTTATGATTATCTTTTTTAAATTGGGGAATTTCTTTTTAAGCTCTTCCACTACGAATCTATACTGTTCGGCTTCGACTTTGCCTGAGGAAACATCCGACTCCGGAGCTTTTATCCCGAAAACTTTCTCCGCATCCTCTTCATTGCCGAGAGCTACATCGCAGTATTTCAGGAACTCAGGCATGACTTCTCCTGCTTTTTTGCCCCATTTCCAGAGTTTAGCCCTGTAATTCAGATCGCAGGAAACAGTAAGACCTTTCTCTTTTGCCTTTTTAACCCCTTCCAGACAAGCCTCAGCCGCGCCCTGGCTGACTGCTGGAGTTATTCCGGTCCAATGGAACCAGTCTCCATTTTCCAGCGCTTTATCCCAATCTATCATCCCTTTTTCTATAGTAGCCAGACCGGAGTTAGCCCGGTCATATACCACCTTACTTCCCCTCTGCATCGCGCCGTTTTCCAGGAAATATATCCCCAGACGGTCGCCGCCTCTTACTATATGTTCTGTACCTATTCCATAGCTCCTGATAAAAGAGAGGCAGGCTTCGCCTATATCATTTTTTGGTATTCTGGTTACAAAATCCACAGGGATCTTAAAATTTGCCAGAGACGCCGCCACATTGGCCTCTCCTCCCCCGAAAACCACGTCAAAAGACCTTGCCTGGCTGAACCTCAAATACCCCGGAGGGCAGAGCCTGAGCATTATTTCACCGAATGTTACAACTTTCTTAACCATGACCTTTTTCTCCTTTTTGCAAAAATGATTTCACCGATTGCAGTACTACCGGATTCCGCTGATAAAAAAATTTGAAAAAACTTATTTTACTGATTTAACTACAAAAATATCCTTCAAAGATTTTAAACTTTAAAAACCTTAATAACTTTTTTTCCTTGCCAAGCCTCCAAACATCTCTACCAGAGATCCGCCTCATATAATTGGCGGACAACCCTCTAAACCTCCGGTCGTCCTAAGGCATTAGAATGACTTTAATCGCTTCACCTTTTTCTATGGCTTCAAACGCTTCTTTCCATTTTTCGAGAGGGAGCTTGTGCGTGATTATTTTTTCCGGGAATATCTGTTTTCTCTCGATCATTTTTATCGTAGTTTCCCAGGCCGACCAGCCTGAGGAAAAACAGAAAGTCACTTTCGGCGCTTTAAATATCGCTACATCCCAGGGCATTTCAATTGAAGGTTTTCCGCTAAGTCCGAGAGCGCATATTTTCCCGTGACGCCTCACCAGTTCAAAAGCTGTCTTTATAGCCGGCGCCGCTCCGGAACATTCCACCACCAGATCAACACCCAGATTTTTGGTGAGCCCATTGACCTTCTCCGCAACATTTTCATTTTTCGGATTTATTATAACATCAACGCCGAGTTCTTTCGCTTTTTTTAACTTATTGTCAAAGAGGTCGGAAACAATCACGAACGCCCCTGCCGCTTTTGCCAGCATGGCGCTTATTAGACCGATAGGTCCGGCCCCGCTTACAAAAACCGTCTCGCCTGCGGTAACTTTAGTCCGTTCCAAAAGGCCGTGAACACAAACTGCAATAGGCTCGCAAAGTGAAGCCGCTTCAAAAGAAATGGAATCAGGAAGAACATGAAGGAGTTTTGCCGGTCCTGCCACATATTTTGCCATCGCCCCGTCTATTCCTATTCCAAAGGGCCTCTTATCAGGACAGATCTGCGCGTTACCGGTCTGACAGAAAAAGCATAAACCGCAGGATTTTGTCTTGGTTTCGCTGGATATCCTGTCCCCGACTTTCCAGTTCTTAACTTTACTTCCGGTCTTTACGATAACTCCCGAAAATTCATGTCCCATGATCATAGGCGGCCACATCGGGTGGGCATCATGATATATATGTATATCCGACCCGCATATCGCCACCGCTTTTACTTCTATCAGAACCTCATCTTCTGTAATTTGAGGCTCAGGCATATCCTTGTACTCGACAAAACCTTTCCCTTTTTGAAGTTTCACCACTGCTTTCATAATTTTTTTCCTTTTCCCTCGTTCCCTTCCCCTTTCTCTAAACCGGAGGAAGGTATATTTTGTCCTGTCCTTGCATCTCTTACTCCACCTGGTTCCTGCTTCACTTTCTTCACCTGCTGCTTTTTCTTCTCTCGTTTCACTTACTGTACTTGCTTTACTTGCTTCTTTTGCTGTCCTTGCTGCTCCTATAGATCCTCTCCACCCTCTTGACCTCACTTATAATATAATTCACACAGTTTTCAAATTCTTTTTTACCTTTTTTCAAAGTCGCTCCCTTAGGAAAGCCCCAGCATCCGTTCCCGTTAGTCGCTTTTACGATCCCTACCCAATCCAGATCGGCTCTTTGATAAACAGGGACAAAATTCCTGACTTTTTCAAGGCAAATATTTTTCTTCCACAAATACATCATCATTGAGGTTTCCGCCAGCCCGGCGTCGAGTAGAACGGTGACGTAGTGATTACAGGCTCTTCTTGGCTGTATCCGTCGTTTCCAACTTCGTGCCCGTTTAGATTTGCCATATCCTATTTCCACCATCCCCTCTAAAATTCCGTGCTGAGGC
>Ga0208246_1000601_pt1 | contig 26958 bp, 31 predicted proteins | sample RifOxyD2_FD_184039 | JGI IMG/M metagenome (GOLD analysis project Ga0208246, IMG submission 184039) | Soil microbial communities from Rifle, Colorado - Rifle Oxygen_injection D2 (SPAdes) | ecosystem: Environmental > Terrestrial > Deep subsurface > Rock core/Sediment | place: Rifle, Colorado... | reverse complement strand
TGGGGCAGAGGAGATCGTCAAGCAGATAGAGGGTCTCAAGGAACTAGTTCATGCGTTGAACCAACGGGTTCAGAACCTTGAGGCAGAGGAGGCCAAAGAAACGGAGGGTGTCTGGGCACTAGCCTGCTCTCTGGAGCAACAAGTGCGAGATGTCGAGTCGAGTAAAAAAACCGAGGAGTTGGAGAATCGCCTCAACGAGCTCGGTCTTCTTCTGGAGGAGTATCGGTTGCAAGGTCCTGAGTCTGAGGGGGTGGTAGCCAAAACGCCCACAACTTCAGTGAGGAAGGTGCTTCAAGGTCCGGAGCCGGTGGTTATCTACTCAAACTCGCCGGACCCAGTGAAGTAGTGAAGTAAGGAGGGAGGGAACAACAGGCGGGCGAGGGATGATTCCCTTGCTCGCCTGCTTTTAATTTTAAATAATATATTACACCACACATCATCAAAAACCAAGGTCTGGCCTTGGATAGTTTGTTTTTAATATATTTATATATTAGTATTGTCAGATGATAAGTAAAAGTTTAAAAGAGACGGAAAAAATTGCTCAAGAATTTTTAAATAAAATTTCTGCTCATACCTATACTAATACTCATACCAATCAGGCTGTTATCGTTGGTTTATTTGGTGACCTTGGTTCGGGTAAAACCACTTTTACGCAAGCTCTAGGTAAACTACTTGGAGTTCAAGAAGTGATGACTAGCCCAACTTTTGTTCTGGAGAAGTTTTATTTATTAGACGAAAAAATTAATTTTAATAAATTAATTCATATTGATGCCTATCGTTTGGACTCGGGAAAAGAATTATTGAGTTTAAAATTTGAAGAGATGAAAAAAGATCCAAACAATCTCATTTTGATTGAATGGCCGGAACGGGTGGCGGATATTTTACCTACGGATATAATCAAAATAAATTTTAAATTTGTCAGTGAAAACGAACGGGAGATAGAATTTTAGATATGTTATAATTCCCTTAATGGCCAAGATAAATAAAAGATTAGTACTACTTGATGTTCATGCGATTATTCACCGGGCTTATCACGCCTTACCGGATTTTGTCTCAAGTAAAGGGATGCCCACGGGGGCTTTATATGGTTTGTCTACAATGCTTTTAAAAATTATTGGTGATTTGAAGCCGGACTATATTATTGCTTGTTATGATTTACCCAAGCCCACTTATCGTCATGAAGCTTATAAAGATTATAAAGCCGGTCGGGCCAAAACGGATGATGAACTGGTGGAACAATTAAAAAAATCTCGGGAGATTTTTGAAGCCTTTAATATTCCTATTTATGACAAAGCGGGCTTTGAAGCGGATGATATTATTGGCACTATAGTCGAAAATGTGTTGAAACCGGACAAGTACCGTCCTTGTCCGGGAATTGATATTGTGATTGCTTCGGGGGATATGGATACTTTACAACTGGTGGTAGCTGATCGGGTGCGGGTGTATACTTTAAAAAAGGGAATTAAAGATACTATTATTTATAATGAAAAAGCGGTGGTAGAACGGTTTGGTTTTGTTCCGAAGCTTTTGCCCGATTATAAAGGTTTGCGTGGAGATCCATCCGATAATATTATCGGCATCAAAGGAATCGGGGAAAAAACTGCGGGAATTTTAATACAAAATTTTGGTGGAATAGAGGATATTTATAAAAAATTAAAATCTAAAAATGGAAAGGAAGAATTTAAGAAAGTGGGAATCACCGACCGAATCGTGAAACTTTTGGAAGAAGGAGAGGAAGAGGCACAATTTTCCAAGATGCTGGGAACGATTAGGCGTGACGCAACCATTAATTTTGAAATTTCAACTAAAACTTGGTTGGAAAATTTGGCAGAAGAAAAAATAATGAAAGTGTGGAGTGATTTGGAATTTAGAACATTAGGGACGAGATTGAAAGAATTGTTGGGGAAGAAAGACAACCTCACCCAGACCACCCCGTCAGCAGAAATTTTCAGAGGTGAGTCCTTAGCTTTGGAAGGTCTCTCCTCGGGAAATTTAAATGAAGAAGAGCTGAAAGAAACACAAATTGCCCTTTGGCTTATTAATTCCACTATTACCGATCCAACCGTGGAAGATATTTTAAATTTGTCGGGGAAGAAAGATTTGAAAGAAGCTGAAACTTTTTTTCTAGAAGAAATAAAAAGAAAAAAGTTGGACTATGTTTTTGAAAAAATTGAAAAACCGCTTATTCCGATTATAAAAAAAATGGAAGAAAAGGGGGTAGTGGTAGACAAAGAAATTTTGCAAAAATTGTCCGTGGATAATCATAAAATTTTATCTGAATTAGAAAAGAAAATTTGGGCTTTATCGGGCAGCGAATTTAATATTAATTCACCAAAGCAAATGGGAGAAGTTTTGTTTGTTAAAATGGGTTTAAAGGCTAAAAATCAGAAAAAAACCGCCGGTGGTAAGATTTCTACTAAAGAATCAGAATTAGAAAAAATGCGGGATTTGGACCCCATCATCCCTCTTATTTTAGAGTATCGGGAGTTACAAAAAATACTTTCTACTTATATTGATAATATTCCATTGATGGTGGCAGAGGATGGTCGTTTACATGCCAAGTTTTTACAGACGGGAACCACAACAGGCCGGATGTCTTCACAAGATCCGAACTTACAAAATATTCCTAACAAAAGTGATTTGGGAATAGAAGTACGAAAAGCTTTTAGGGCGGGAGAGGGGAATAAATTAGTGGCTTTTGATTATTCACAAATTGAAATTAGAATTGCGGCTTTTCTTTCAGGTGATGAAAAACTGTTAGAAATTTTTAGGAAGGGGGAAGATGTGCATACGGCCGTGGCATCGGAAGTTTTTGGTGTTCCACTTGATAAAGTGGACAAGGAAATGCGTCGAAAAGCTAAAGTGATAAATTTTGGTATTATGTATGGGATGGGGGTAACGGCTCTCAAACAAAATCTGGGAACGGATCGTGCTGAAGCCCAAAAGTTTTATGATGATTATTTTGCCAAGTTTAGTGGTTTGGCTAAATATTTGGATTCGGTTAAGGCGGAAACAGTGCTGAGTGGTTATACAGAAACTTTGTTTGGTCGTCGTCGATATTTTGAGGGTATTAACTCTAAATTACCTTTCATTAAAGCAATGGCGGAGAGAATGGCGGTTAACGCGCCCATTCAAGGAACCGAGGCGGATATTATAAAGTTGGCAATGATAAAAGTGGAGGAGTATTTGGAGGGGAAGAGAGGGGGCGATGTAAACTTGCTACTGCAAGTACATGATGAATTAGTTTATGAAATGCCGGCTGATTTGGTGGAAAAAGTATCACCAAAAATAAAAGAAATAATGGAAACGGTGGTGGATTTAGAAAAAACCAAAGGTGTGGTTTGTAAAGTGGATTATAAAGTGGGGGACAATTGGGGGGAGATGGACAAGATGGTATAAGTATGAGTATAAAAATATGTTATATCTTTTTTATGGGACAGACAAAATAAAGGCGCGGGGAATGGCGGGGAAGACGGTGGAAGCCGCCAAGAAGAAGCACACAGGAGCGGAACTTTTTAAGTTGACCACGGAGAATTTTTCCGCTAATAAACTAGATGAATTAATCGCCAGTCAAGGGCTTTTTTATTCCGGCTCTATTATTTTGGCAGATAATTTATGTGAAGAAAAAGAAATAGCGGAAATTTTACTTAAAAAAATAAAAGAAACTGCCGAGTCACCAAACTTTTTTGTTTTTTGGGAAGAAAGTTTAAACAAAAAAGAACTGGAAAAGTTTAAAAAATATGCCCAAAAAACGGAGGAGTTTAAAAAACCAGAAAAGAAATTAAATAAAAAAGAGGAATTAGCCTTAAAAGGAGAAAAGATAGATTTTTTTGAATTTGCTAATGCTTTGGGGGAGAAAAATAAAAAACAGCTTTGGACATTGTATCAAGAAGCTTTGTCCGAAGCCGTGCCGTCTGAAGAGGTACAGGCGATCTTTTTTTGGCAAGTGAAAGCAATGCTTTTGGCTTTAAAATCAAAAGATGCGAGCGAAGCCGGACTCAAGCCATTTGTTTATAGCAAATCTAAAAATTATGCTAAGAATTATAGTGAAAATAAATTAAAAGAAATGTCTGCTAAACTTTTTGTAATGTATCACGAAGCCCATCGGGGCAACCTTGATTTTGCCGTGGCGTTGGAAAAATTTATTTTGGGATTGTAAATATTTTGTTAACTATCTTTGGGGCGTTACTTATGGTGCTTAGCAAGCCATTCAATTATACTAATTGATAAAAGCAAGGTTATAAGCCCGACTAAGTTACCAGCAAGGACATCACTTAGATAATGGACTCCAAGATATAAACGACTGAAGTCTATTAAGATGACTGCTACAATAAAAAGAAAAAGAGTAATTATTTGGATTTTTAAGGATTTTTGTTTTTTAATAATCAAATATACTAAGAAGCCATAAAAAAGAATCACTATGGTGGCATGTCCACTGGGGAAAGAAAAGGAATCCTCGGTGATGGCTTGTAGAGAAATATCTGGGCGCTCTCTCTGAAATATGTGTTTACCAAAAAAAGTTAGACCTTCACCGATAATCAAGGTAAACCATAGAAAAAATAAGTAAATATGTTGTCTCTTTATCCACAGAAATACACTTAGGATTATGGAAAAGATTATGATGGTTATTGATTCAGCAAATAAAGTTATAAAATAGAAAAGATTTACAAGCATATCTGTGCGAGAAATATATAGGAGGTGGATGATTTTAGTATCAGTAGAGATGATGAAATTAGATAATAAATAATACAGATTTTCCATATATAAATTATAGCATGTATTTATATGGTCCGCCCACTCGGGATCGAACCGAGGACCTCTTCCTTAAAAGGGAATTGCTCTACCAGCTGAGCTATGGGCGGCTAAAACATTTCTAATGTTCGCCCGACCAATAAATTGGTTTAGGGACTCAAAGAATATAACAAGAAAAAGCTTATTTGTCTATTACAACACGGGGATATCTACCGCCAAGAGACCAGCACCGGTGAGAAGAAGAGAAACACAAATACTGGCGAGCAGGAGATAAAAAACCATATCTCTTTTTAAAATGGATTCCTCTTTATACTCTATTAAAAGTTCACTGACACAAATTACGGCAAGGATGAGGGCAGTGATTTGGGTATAAGCACCGACAATGAGTAAGAGACCACCAAGAGCTTCCGCTACACCAAGAAGACCAGCAAAAAATCCGGCCGGCGTGACGCCTAAGATATGAAGAGAATTAATCCAACCATTTTTTTCTTTACCTAATTTTAAAGAACCAAGATTAAAGAAAACAAAACCAGCAACGACTCTTAAGATTAGAGGAGCGATGAGAGAATAAGTAAACAATTCGGGGAAGATATTAAATGTTTGCATATTGATATTATAACATATAGTATAAAAAGATGCAGATAATAGTAATTTTGTACAATGTTAGAAGTACTCATAATGTGGGATCTATTTTTCGGACCGCCGATGCTTTAGCTATTAGAAGCATTATTTTGACGGGGACCACACCAACACCAGTAGATCGTTTTGGACGAAGCAGATCAGATATTGCTAAAGTAGCTTTGGGAGCGGAGAAAAGTGTGTTTTGGACTTACAAAAAGGATATTCTGTCGGCAATCAAAAAGCTAAAAAAAGATGATTATAAAATAATTGCTATTGAACAGTCAAAAAAGTCTGTAGATTATAAAAAGATTAAATTAAATAAAAAAGACAAAGTGGTTTTTGTTATAGGGGAGGAGGTGAGGGGAATATCTCCAGAAGTTTTAGCTTTAGCGGATATGGTAGCGGAAATTCCCATGCTCGGCCAAAAAGAATCTCTCAATGTCTCCGTGGCCTTTGGCGTGGCTTTGTTCCGAATTTTGAATGTTTAATTATCTCAAAATAATAGTTTGAGTGTAAACTTTGGGATGATAAATGGAGGCGGTGGCGTTAATTTTATCTTGAGCAATGCTTTGTTCTATCCTCGCTGGTCCACCCCAAATAAACCATAGACAATACAGAACAAAAGCGATCTTGAGTAGCCATAAAAAATCTTCGTGAATATTCATAGAAGGGTATCCTAAAGGAAAAAGTTATTTTTGACAAGTGGGGCAAAAATGCGTGCCTCGGCCGGCATGTCTAGTTTTTTTAATTGGCGCTTTGCATTTTTTACAAGGCTCACCAGTTCGGCCATAGACTTTAAGGTAGGGGACAAAGCCACCTTTTTGTCCATTGCTCCGAAGATAGTTTCGAGAAGAAGTGCCTTTTTTACTAATAGCGAACTTGAGAATAGCAATGATATTTTTATGTAAATTTACTATTTCTTTTTCTTTCAGAGTTTTTGTTTTTCGCATCGGTAATAAGCTGGAGAGAAAAGCACTTTCATCGGCATAAATATTACCCAGACCGGCGATCAATTGCTGATCCAAAAGAACTTGTTTTACTGTTCGGTTTGGATATCTTTCTAATATCTTTTTTAAATTCACCATGGTGAAAGTTTTAGATAGGGGTTCAAGGCCAATTTTTGTCAGGAGGTGGTTTTTTAATTTATCATCCAGTATTTTTACCCAACCAAATTTACGCAAGTCATTAAAATAAAGTTTACTGCCATCGGTAAAAGTAAAAAATAGGCGAGTATGCTTGCCGGGAATTTGAATATCAGGGGTGGGGTGTCCGCCGGTAATTATTTTTCTATTTTTTGCTTGCCCGCCTTTTTGGAGGGGCACAAAAATAAGTTGTCCGGTCATTTTTAAGTGAATAACGAGACAAAGCGTGGCTTTGTCATTTTGTTCGGTTAAATAAACCAAAAGCATTTTGGCCCGTCTTTCTAATTTCTTAATCTTTTGACCGATGACAATTTTTCTAAAGGTATTTACAAAAGTAGGGGAAATAACTTTGGGCCACAAAATATCCACGCCCGTGATTGTTTTTCCATGCAAAACTTTTTGTAGTTCTCTTTTTATGGTTTCTACTTCGGGTAATTCTGGCATATTTCTTCAACAACGGTTGCATCACTCCAAGGCTCTTTGACACCGTTTTTACGCATAATGTAGGGGTCTGTGCCTTTGCCAGTGATCAAAATGACGGTTTTAGTATTTTGCTCATCCGAAGCAAACTTGGCGAGCTGAACAGATTCTTTAATAGCTTCTCTCCTGTCCATTATTATTCTTGGCTTTTTGTTTTTAATCCACTTAGCCATTTCTTCCACAATTTCTTTTGGATCATCATCATAAGGATCTTCATCGGTTAAAATAATTTCAGCACAATATTTTTCGGCGATTTCCGCCATGGCTTTTCTTTTCCATTTATCTCGTCCACCACCACAGTTGCCTAGGACACATATTTTTTTTCTGTTTGGAAAAGCTTCATACAAAGCCGTTAAAGAATCCGGGGTGTGGGCATAGTCCACCACTATTTCTAATCCTAAATCGTTGGGAATTTTTTGGACTCGGCCTTTTATTTCCGTCACTTTTTCCAAACCAGCTTTTATTGATTCTAAACTAATGCCCAAAGCGCGAGCATAAGAGACGGCCGCCAGCATATTGTAAACATTAAATTTTCCTGGCAATTTGGACTGGATTTTTATTTCTTCACAGACAAAATCCACACCATTATCATGACAGACAATCGGTTCGCCATCCTTGAGAGAGTAGGGAGCTTTCTTTCCAACATTTATTGATAAAAATTTATGACCCTCTTTATCATCAATATTGGCCACGATAATTTTTCCTTTTTTAGAAGATTTTTCTAGAGCATGAGCAATACTTAATTTAGCTTCTAAATATTTATCATAAGAGCCATGAGAATCAATATGTTCTGGTGCTAAATTGGTAAAAACAAGAGCATCAAGAGCAATAAATTTGTGACGATATTGTTTAGCGGCTTCGGAAGAAATTTCTAAGATGACATAGTCACAATGAGCATTTACCGCTTGTCGTAAGAATCGTTGATTAAAGAAACGCCCGGGAGTGGTCATTTTGTACATATTGGGCTTGGATTCATCTCGGATTTTAAAACGCAGAGTACTGCCAAGTGCGGTAATAAAACCCGCTTCCTCCAAAATGGCATTGATAAATTCTACCGTGGAAGTTTTGCCTTTAGTGCCGGTTACCGCCACCACTTTTATCTGGTGGGCGGGAAAGCGGTAAATAAGTGCACCTAATAAAGCCAAACCATAATGATAAAAAGGTTGAATAAACGCAAAAACTTTCTTAGGAATCATTTTTTTTATTTTTTGTAAAATTTTGTTCATTTTTTATTTTCCTAAATGTTTAAGGGCGGCTTTAACTTTTTGACTGGTGGTGAGTGAGGATGAGTTGTTAATTTCCTGTAAGGCTTCTCGGCTTTCTTTATGTGAATAACCGAGGGATTTGAGTGCTTCCAAAGCATCAATTTCTTCTTTCAATCCCAAGTTAACTTCTTCATAACTGCCAAGTTTGCCTTTGAGTTCCAAGACAATTTTGTCCGCCATTTTTTTGCCCAAACCAGAAACCTTGGTGAGATGAGCGGTTTCACCACTGGAAATGGCTTTGCGGAGAGAGTCCACTGAAGCCACATTTAAAATGTTTAAGGCGGTTTTTGGTCCGACTCCGGAGATAGTAATCAATAATTCAAAAAAGTCCAGTTCTTTTTTTTCGGAAAAACCGTAAAGGTCTAAGGCGTTTTCCCGTACAGCTAAATAAGTCCAAATTTTATTTTTTTCATCCACTTTGGTGATACTTAATAAATTAGTGGTAGCAAAAACTTTATAACCAATATTGTTGGCCTCAATGATGATGAATTTGTCCGTTTTATGGATGATGGTGCCGGTGATTTGGGAAATCATAGGGTAAGTATAAGCTAAATTTGCTTTTTTGTCTTGTCTGTGTTATCTTTTCTTAGCAATACTAAATAACAAAAATATATGCCTGTTACTTCATCCGCCAAAAAAGCTCTACGAGCTTCAAAACATAAAGCCGATTTTAACCTTAAAAGAAAGGATGCTATTTCTGATACAGTTAAAAAGTTTAAGAAATTAGTGGCGGAGAAGAAAATTAAGGAAGCGGAAGCTTTATTACCAAAAGCCTTCCAAGTGATTGATAAAGCTTGTAAAACTAATTTGATTCACAAAAATACGGCTTCTCGCAAAAAATCTCGTTTGGCCAAAATGCTCGCTAAGGCTGGTAAATAAAAATAGCCAGAAAATTCTCTCCACTTAACGTCAGAACTAATCGTTCCGAGAAATTTCTGGCTATTTTTATTTTTGTCCCCCCGCCAGGAATCGAACCTGGATTTCTTCCTTCGCAGGGAAGTGTCCTATCCATTGAACGACGAGAGGAATTTGGAAACTTTAGCATAAGAGAGCTAAAATCCCAAATATTCCATCACTTTGTGTGAGGCCGGTTCGGCGAGTTCTTTTTCTTCTAAAAACTGATGAAGAACGGTGGACACTTCATCCACACTATCATTATGAACGGGGATTATTATGTAAGGCTGGAGAGCTTTTTTTGATTTTAAAATTATTTTTGGTTCTATTGTCCTTGTTTCAACCCAAAAAGATTCAATGGTTAAATAAGGGTGCAAGGTATGACCAACTACCACTCCTTTCCTATTTATTTCATACTCCACATCTTGCGGGGCGCGGACGGCGTAAAAAATCAAAATACCAACGGAGAGGAGAATAAGAATACCGAGTAAAGCATTATTAAAAATAAAAGCGAGAACCGTAATACAAACGGTGATAATCCCCACCGCCCAAAACCAATCCGCACTCCTTTCATAGTGATGATATTCTGGCGCCTGCCATTTGAGTGAATCTTCCATACTTATATTATAGCAAATTAAACTAAAAAAATCTTACAAGCTTTCAACAATGTTTACCTCTTTTTCTAAAATAGAATCTTTTTCACCAAATTTAAACGAAGCTCTCAAGAGATTTCCTTTTAAAACTTCCGGTAACCAAAAAATATCATCAGGCCACATTTGAGAATAGGGAAGTTCTTTAACTTTAAACCATTTTGGATTCATTTCTTCACTTTCTGTTGGCTCACCCTCCCATTCTTCAGTAAAATAAACATGAACCATTTGGTCCCAAGCCGGATTGTGTGGAAAATAGAAAGATAGCTCGGCAATCTTTTTTAAGTTTTTTGCGGAGACATTTATTTCTTCTTTTGTTTCTCTCCTCGCTGTTTCTTCTATTGTTTCTCCTTCCTCCACTTTTCCACCAGTTCCGTTCCATCGGTTTACTCCAAAACCTTTTTTCTTCATCGCCAAGCAAATATCCATAATCTCATCTCCAGATTTTTTTATTAAAAATACCAGCGTGGCGTTTCTTAATTTTGACATAGGGATATTATAGCACTTTTTTGCGGGGGGCACTAGACGCGTTAGAACCTATCTAATGCTCAATTTTACTAATAAATTTGCGATTGTGAACAGCTGGTAAGGGTTATAAATTCTCCAAAGGATAAACGTCTAAGGCTACTTCGTCATACGGATGAGCCTCTTTTATTGCCTTAATGACGGCCTGTAATTTTTCTCTTGGGCAAACTGTTTCAATTCTTTCTTCAATCACTTCTTCAGACTTTCCGATTTTACCTATATGAGGGTTAGCACCCTGCTCTGGTTTAAATCTCCCGATACCTTTAGAGCTGAATGTGCAGGAGCTATAATTACCAATGATTCCAGCTCCAGCTTTACCCATAGCCTCACGAACCACATCTGTATGGGTTTCTGGGACGAACACAACAATTTTTACATTCTCTGATTTCATATTTATTTTGTTGTCAATCTTATTTTATAGTTAATCCACTTGTAATCTAGTGCTTTCGATTCCTTCTTTTCAGTAATCTCATAGCCGTATTCAATAATTAAAGCTTCAAGTATTTCAAAATCCTTATTAGGATTATCAGTGTCTCGGCTTTGTAGATTGGCGTGTGAAAAAGTCATCTGGCCGTTTTCACTTAAAAATTCCTTAGCTTCAGCGAGTAATCTCTTATGGAGTCTAAAATCAGGGTCATATAATGCCCCAGCAATATCTGATTCTTGGTCTGGCTTAAAATCAACAATCGGCAAGTTAGCAATAATCAAATCATATTTCTTCTTTGGTAGAGCAGAAAACAAATCTCCTTGGTAGATTGATACTTCATTCCCTAAGTTATTTAACTCAACATTGTGCTCAGTGCACTCTACCGCTACTGAGCTTATATCGGTTGCATCAATGTGAATTGCTCCAGCTAATATGGCGACAATAGACTCAATACCGCTCCCCGAGCCAATATCAGCTACCTCTAGGCCTTTCAGATTACCAAAGGCCTCAAATAGTGAACGTGAGCTAACACTATAATCTGACTTAGGCGGAAAAACTTCAGGATAAACATCAATCGGTATTGTTTTATCGCCAACCTTAACTTCTACACGATAAACACCCTCCTTACCTTTTTTAAGGACATCTTCAACAAAAGACTGAGTAAGTTTAGGGTTTATCTTTTCTTTATTTTTTATCTCTTCACTATTCATTTTATTCTTTAAGACCAAAAGGGTTATAACTTATACCTCTATCATAAACATCAATTCCCTCAGCGTGTTTAAGTTTCCTAACAATATAATAAGTAATAGGAGTTAGAATTATTTCATACAAAATCTTTCCAAAATATTGAACGGCAACCATAATAAGTAACACATTCGTTGGAACGGTCATAGCAAAAGCTAAAACAGTAAATAAAACGCTATCAATCAATTGCCCAACAACCGTGGAACCAATAGTTCTCGTCCAGAGATGTTTACCTTCAGTAAAAATTTTCATCTTTGACATCACATAAGAGTTTGCAAATTCACCGCAGAAGTAGGCAATCATTGAGGCAATAACAATTCTTGGCACCATACCGAGAATAGACTCATAGGCTCCTTGATTTGGCCAGACACTAGCTGAGGGCATCACTTGCACTAACCAGTAACAGAAGACCATTAAGATTTGGGTAAAAAATCCAGCCCAAATTATTTTTCTAGTGGCTTTGTAACCATAGACTTCAGTTAAAATGTCGCCAAAAATATAGCTAATGGGAAAGATAAGAAAAGCTCCAGTAAAAACAAGCGAGCCCAGTCCTATCAATTTCACCGCTACTGTATTTGAAATCATTAAAATAGCGACAAAGGCGACTGCAATATAAAAATAATATTTACTATTTTTAATTACCTCGCTTGTGGGTTCTGTTTGCATATAATTTTTATTAGCTAATAATTAGATAAATATAGCACTTTCTTTCAGATTTATAAAGATTTTCAACAAAAAACTCCCCGAAGGAAGTTCTTTGTTAGAGTAGCCAGTTACTTGATGAGCAACCGTTATCAATCCATAAACCCATTTTTCACCTCCCGAAGGCTCTTGGTAGACCCTTAAGCCAGTTATCGCTTTTCACCGCTCCCTCTGTCCTTGTGGACAAATCCACCGCACAATGGCGGATGACGAGTCTTAATTCACGACCCCCGTCTCCAATCAAAAGACTGAAGAATACCAACTCTCGCTACCCTGTGATTATTGTAGCAGATTTATCTTCTTTATGTAAATTATTATGCTTATAGACTATTTCCACTAACCTTAATACTCGGGTCGCCTTATCTAAAGCGTCTTGGTTAGAAAGCTCTGTATCAAAATGCTCTTTATAGATTTTCTTAAATTTATCTAACGCTTCTTTAGAAATCATTTTTATAATACATCTGCTAACTCTACCGCCTCCTCTTCATCAAGGCCTTCCTCGTCCATAATTTCTTTCACCTTTTCAGCCTGCTCAATATCAATACCCTGATTTTCGGCTATTTCAGCAATTTCAATTATTTCAGATGGGTTTTTACCTCTGACGAGTTTTTATTCACCATGCCTTTATTGCTAAAGGTTTAGGCTACTCTTATTAACTTGTAAAGAAATTATACCTTATTTTCTAAGGTCGCACCATACTAGCTTAGATTGAGCTATTTGTGTAGCTAGTTATCAACAGCTAGATATAAATAAGATATTAAGGCATTAATATACATAGCCCTTCCCAAGAACAAGAAAAGTTGTTTTAATGAGCTTTAGGCCTTCCCAAGAAAATTTATAAAAGTTATAATAGAATCAATGAAGAATCAAGAAAAAAAATTAACATATATCAGCCTTTTCAGTAGTGCAGGTGTGGGTTGTTATGGATTCTCTCAAGAGGGATTTGACTGTATTGCGTCTGTTGAATTGATCAACAGACGCTTAGAAGTACAAAGACACAATAACAAGTGTTTATATCCAAGTGGCTATATTGCAGATGATCTTACTAAAAAATCTGCACAAGAAAAAATATTCTCGGAAATTGATCTATGGAAATCAAAACAAGGAATTAAAGAAGTTGATATTCTTTTATCTACTCCTCCATGCCAAGGAATGTCAATCGCTAATCATAAAAAAGGAGATGAATTGGCACGCAATTCTCTTGTTGTTGAGTCAATTAAACTTGTAAATAAAATTCAACCTAGAATATTTTTATTTGAAAATGTTCGAGCATTTCTTTCAAGTATTTGCACTGATATTGATAAAAATCCAAAAACTATTCGTGAGGCAATTGAAACAAATCTTGGTGGAAAATATAATATTCATTATCAAGTAATAAACTTTAAAGATTATGGTAATCCATCAAGTAGAACACGAACACTTGTAATTGGTGTTAGAAAAGATATCCCTGAAATTACTCCTTTAGATCTAATGCCTAATTTAAATGAGGGTGGAACATTAAGAGGTGCCATTGGTGATTTATCATCTCTAGAGAAAATGGGAGAAATATCAAAGAATGATATTTACCATAATTTCCGACCATATTCAGAACATATGCTTCCTTGGATTGAACACACAAAGGAAGGACAATCAGCTTTTGACAATGAGGACCCTAAACGAAGGCCTCATCAAATAAAAAATGGAAAGCTTGTGTATAATGAAAACAAGAATGGTGATAAATATTCTAGGTGCTACTGGGACAAAGTAGCTCCTTGTGTTCATACTCGTAATGATATTTTTGCCAGCCAAGCAACAATTCATCCTAAAGATAACAGGGTGCTTAGTGTTAGAGAATTAATACGAATCATGTCAGTACCAGAATCATTTAAATGGGTATCAATGTCATTAAATGAACTTAATAAATTAACAGAAGAAGAAAAAAGAAAGATTTTGAAGAAAGAAGAAATAAATATCCGTCAATCTCTTGGAGAGGCTGTTCCAACTGTTATTTTTAACAGTATAGCTAAGAATGTTAAATCTAAATTTAAATCAATTGAAAGAAATGAGAATCAAATCAAGAAAATAATAGACGATAAAAAATTAGATATAGAAGAAAATCTCAAAGACTTTATAAAAGAAAATGTTAAGGGAGACTTAAGCTATGCTGAGTTAGCAAAGATAGTTGAACTTTCAAACGCTCAGCGTCTTAAGCATGCTGCTTACTACACTCGACAAGATATATGTTTTACTATTATTAAAGACTTACCTGATGCCTCAAAATTTGAAAAGCTTTCAATCCTTGAGCCGTCTGTTGGTGCGGGAAACTTTATTCCTCTTCTTGTGGAAAAATATAAAACTGTTAAAGAAGTAGATATAGATGTTATTGATATAGATAAAAATGCTATAGATGTTCTTAAACTCTTACTTAAGAGATTAAATATACCAAAGAATGTGAATATTAATATTATTAATGCGGACTTTCTTTTATATGGAGAAACAAATCTTTTCAATCAATCTAAACGTTACGATATTGTAATCGGGAATCCTCCATTTGGTGATATTTCTGAAAACAAAGAACTTCTTAATTTATATAAAAAAGATAAATATAATACTGAAACAAATAATTTATTCTCTTTCTTTCTAGAGAAAGCTATTCAGCTAGGAGATACGGTTGGAATGATTATTCCAAAAAGCTTTTTATCTGCACCTGAATTCAATAAAACAAGAGAATTGGTTTCATCTTTTGCTATTGAGAAGATAATGGATTATGGGGAAAAAGGATTTAAGGGTGTAAAAATAGAAACAATAAGTTTGATCATCAATACCAGAAAAAAAGGTTACAGAACTTTGGTTGAATCGTATGTTAAAAATGAAGTTGGATATAAAGATCAGTCATATATATGTTCTAAAGAATTCCCTTACTGGCTTGTGTACAGAAACGAGTTTTTTGATTCTGTAGCAAAGAAACTTAGATTTAATATATTTACCTCATATCGAGATAGACAGATTACAAAAAAGATTACAAAAAATAAAGGAAAAATTCGAGTCCTAAAATCAAGAAATATTGGAAGAAATCAAATTGTTAATATTCCAAACTATGACTCTTATGTAGATTCACTTGATGGCCTTTCTATATCTAAATTCTTTAATACAGAAAATAGCATCTTGGTGCCAAATTTAACTTACGCACCTAGAGCGTCTTTTCTGCCAGATAATATGATTGTGGATGGTTCTGTCGCTATTTTGACTCCTAAATTTGGTGAAGTTAAAATCACAGAAAAAGACTTAGATTATTTTGGTACAGAGGAATTCACTGAATTCTATAGGGTTGCAAGAAATCACGGCACACGTTCACTCAACATCGATAATAATTCCGTATTTTTCTTTGGAATTAAACAAAATCAAAGATAGGACTTTTTTACAACACTTCTTAATTCGTCAAAAGTAGTTTTGGTTGATAACTCTAGTGATAGGCCTATATTTATAACATGTGTAAGTGATTCTATGGAATAAATATCTTTCCCTTGTTTAAGAGATCTTTCAATTGAATCAATTTTTGACAATAAACACTCTTTTTGATAATCACGATCAATTGATTGAGTGTGGTTACTAGGATGAGCCTTAGTATTATGTTGTTGTGGAGTAAGTAAAATTAAATTTTCAATATAAGCAGAAATCTCAGGGAATTCATGTTCTGGAAATATATGATGCACTTGTGTTGCTTCTCCAGTAGCAAGACTATCATAAACTTCGCTGGAAGAGTGATTTCTTCTAATAATGTTTTTTGCCTTTTGTGTTTTATATGCAGATAGTTCTGGTTTATTCTCAACAACTTCTTCTCCCTCAGTTCTAGTCAAGGCTTTATCTTTTCCAATGTCTCGAAAGTTCTCTCGATTATACATTAAATCTGAATAAACAAAACGATTTTCAGACATATGACCATCTTCAGTTCCATTTATCATATTGTATACAGCATACGGGTTTAAAACTTTCGGGAAAATACGTCTGATCTCTGTATCACCATTAATGTTTGTATAACCACGCATAAAAATTTCAAATTTACCTTTCAGTAAATCAAAGTCATCTTTAGTTATGGTTCCAGCCAAAGCTTTATCTTTGTAAACATTTAATTCTTTAATAAAACCACTATCAGATAAAACTTTCTCAATATAGATAACTAAAAATAATAACGAATTTCTTTCATTTTGAGATATGTATTCAAGTAATTCTGGTTGGAGTACCTTGTATGTATTTTTTACTCCAACTTTTTCTTCTTTTAATATTTTAGCAAATGCCAAAGTTTTAAGTGGTTGTGCGATAAATTTATCATACTCTGCTCTGGCACTTTCATTTATTGGAGATGGTTTACTAAAAATTGCTACTGTATTTTTCTGGAAATATGGAAAATCCCAAATATCTTTTGTGGTGAAAATTGTATCAGGATTTTTTCCACCCAAAAAATTTACAATACAATCAGCAATAAAGGTTAAAACATCAGGAGTAACTTTCTGGTCCATATATCTAGAATAACCATCGGGTTTTTTACGAATATCTAGATCTACTGTTGCCACATGTTTTCTCATTAGTTCTTCAAAAGACATACCCTTAAGATACAACAAAAATAAAGGTTTTACAAGATTTTTAGTTACAACTGTTTCTATCTAGACTTAATAAGGCATATGCGTCATTAATGTGTATATGCAAATATCAGCACAAATGCCCACCAGAGGGCTAACCAAAGTAGCAACACCAGTAAAGATTAAATACTGCCTGTATGCGCGTAAATCAACCGAATCTGAGGAAAGACAGGTTCTTTCAATAGATTCACAGATAAAGGAGATGCTTCAACTTGCTGAGCGAGAAAACCTAGAAATAGTGTGTATGAAGCGAGAATCCCATAGTGCAAAAGAAACTGGTCAAAGACCAGTTTTTAATGAAATCATTAGTGAAATTAAAGAAGGTAAATTCAATGGAATACTTACTTGGGCTCCAGATAGAATAAGTAGAAACGCTGGAGACCTTGGACAAGTAGTGGATTTGATGGATGCAAACTTACTTCAAGATATAAGAACATTCGGACAAAGATTTATGAACTCACCGAATGATAAGTTCATGCTAATGATTCTTTGTGGACAAGCAAAGTTAGAGAATGATAACAGAGGTATCAATGTTAAGAGAGGATTAAGAACAAGAGTAGAGATGGGGTTATGGCCAGGGGTAGCACCAATAGGATATTTGAATCAAAAGAGAATGGATTTAAAGTGCCAGATAATACAAGATCCAGATAGAGCTCCAATAATAAAAAAGATATTTGAAAAGATGGCATATGAAAAGTGGTCAGGAAGAAAAATATATCATTGGCTTAAGTTTGAATTAAACTTTAAAACCCCAGGTAATCATGATTTGGCTTTAGGGAGTATATTTAGAATAATTCAAAACCACATTTATTATGGGCAGTTTGAGTACCCAAGAAAGTCTGACAATTGGTATCAAGGTAAACATGAACCAATTGTCTCTAAAGAATTATTTGATAAGGCAAACCAACAATTAAAAAGAGATGTGATAGTAAGGGAGAGTCATGAGTTTGCTTTCACTAAATTAATGACTTGTGGATTATGTGATTCTGGAATATCGGCTGAAGAAAAATATAAGAAACTCAAAAATGGTACAGTGGCTAAATATATTTACTATGGATGTGGTAGGTCAAAAGATAGACATTGTAAGAATCAGTATTTAAGAGAAGAAGAACTTGTAGAACAACTCATAAAATTAATAGATAAGATAGATATTAATGATGTCGGATTACAGGTTAAGTTTGAAGAAGAATTAAAGAGAATAAATAACTTTAATAAGGGAGTGCTTGAAATAAATAACTCAAATAAAAAACATAAAGAGATAAACCTTAAAACTTATGCCAAGTATGTACTTAGGAGTGGAAGTAATGAGGAGAAGAGAGAATTGATGGGATGCTTTAAATCAAAGATAAGTGTAAAAAATGGAATAATTGAAATTTAATCAAAAAATCTTGCATCACCTATGACGGAAACAGAATTTTTATTATAATTAACTTGGAATGAAAAAAGAACATGCAGGTATAGAAAATTGTATAAATGCACTTAAATATTCACCTTTAGTGTTAAGTTTTATGTTATTCCCAAGTACTCGTACTGCACAGAAAGGACTTATTCCTATACCTAAACCCTATGAGAAAGGACTCGGGTTTCATTCAGTTTGTGTTCACGGATATTCTAGAGAAAAAAGATGTTTTAATTTTTTAAATTCTTGGGGACGAGAATGGGGCGATAATGGCAATGGATATCTTCCTTTTGAATATTTTGAATTAAATCTAATCGGGGAAATAATGATTTTAAATGTAAGTATTAAGGGAAAATAAAAATGAAAAAAAGACACCAAATTAATTTAATAGAACCAAAACTATATCAAGAAATTGGAGCGAAATTTATTATTTCAGGTTGGGTGCCTGAATCTTGGTTAAAATATGATTCTGATATTGATTATAGAATTTTCACAGAATTTTTAGATATTAATGGAAAAACATTTATGGGAGGCTCTATTGATATTAGTGATATTAAGCCCCCAAAAAGTTTATGGCCTTGGTCTAATAAGGGAAAAATTTATTTTAAAGAAGTTATACAACTTCATCCTTCTAATATTGGGTTTTTAGAAAAATCTCAAGGCAGAATAGTACTCAAATTAAAAGGGCAAAAGGAAAGTGAACAATATTTATTTATTCCTCTTATTGTAACCCAGTTTGTTCCTAAAGAAGGAGTTAATCTTAATCTTATAAAACAACATAGAAAAGTTAGTAAAATTGTTGAACGGTACGAAAAAGATATAAAAAATTACTATAAAGAATGGGCAGAGATTCATAATAGTTTTCAACATAATAATGAAAAAGAAGATGATGAAAATGCTCATATAAACGACCCAGACATTCTATGGGGAATGTTTGAATTGCTTGAAAAAACAGAAGTCGAACATACTGAATCTCCTTATGTAAAAGAAATTAAATTAAAAGCAGAGTTGGAAAAAAAATATAAGGACGCACTTAACTGGAGAGGACCACTTGCAGGAGCGACAATTTTTAGAATTGACGGTTTTTTATTTAAAGTACATAGTCATGATCATGGAAAACATTTACACATTATTCATAAGGGAAGAGGAATTGATGCGAGATTTTCTTTTCCTGAACTTCAGGTGGTAAATTATAAATCAAAAAACATTCTTAGTAGTAAAGAAGAAAAATTAATTCAAGAGTTTATAAGAAAGGAAACTAATTTTAAAAAACTAGAAAAAGAATTTGAAAGGAGGGACACTGTTGGACAATAACTTTATGTACATAATTATTGTTATAGTTGGTATTTAGTTCGAATCTCATTGGGGTACTTATTTTTATATAAATTAGAGACTCAAAAGGCCTATATGCTATATAGGCCCATGAGTCTACCGATACTTAATTTTTCCTGCGGAGGAGGTGAGATTCGAACTCACGGTGCCTTGCGGCACGGCGCATTTCAAGTGCGCTGGAATAAACCACTATCCGACTCCTCCCTGTTTTCAATTAACTTTTTCCAAATAATGATCCTCAAAATGACAGTTTGGGCAAATGATTTCCAAATTGTTTAAATCATTGTTTCTGCTATTTCTGTCCTTGTGATGAACCTGCAATACTTCTGACTTACCGTAGCCACATTGCTCACATTTTCCTCCCCTGATCGAAATCAGCTTAATTTTTATGGCTCTGATTTCTTCCGCTTTATCTTTAGGCCGTCCCAAATGATACTTAACCCCTTTTCTGTTGATATTTGAACACCCTCTGGAACAAGTAAGACGGTGTAAACCAAATAATATCAATTTTTTGCATATAATACAAGGTTTTAAATTAAATCTTAAATATGTAATTAACTTGTGTAATATCTGTGCTAACTATAGTATGTAGAACCATTAAATCAGTAGCTGTATACTATGGTTATCAATATGAAAAAGGAGATATTATCAAAATTCGGTAACAGAGTAAGAGAGGAGAGACTTAAAAAGAGTCTTTCTCAAGAAGAATTAGCTTTAAAGGCTGGCGTTCATAGAACTTACATAGGAATGATTGAAAGAGCCGAAAAAAATATCACCCTTGCTAACATTGAAAAAATTGCCAAGGCTCTAAAAATAGATATTACAAATCTTCTATAAAAATAAAAATATGTTAATAACAAAATTTGATCAATTTCTTAAATCTGTAGATTTAAAAGGCTATCGAGATAAATATAGACCTATAAAAATAGTAGAGATGGATTTACCAAAGGAAATTCAAGCTATTAATATGCTATACAAAGTCTATTGGAGCAAAAAGAAGTTTTTAAGTTTTGATGATTTTTACACTGAATACTTAAAAGAATACGCGACAAATATAGATAAATTCCAAGAAAAAACTGGTATGTGTAAAACGTGCTTTGCTAAAGGACTGCCAGCAAGAATTTATAGAACATGGGCGAGTATTATTACTCAAATACATGCTGGCTATGTTGCGGAGGCTGTTTTTGGTGAAAACACAATTTCGATGTCTGGTGATCTTGACCACAAAGGAGCTGATTTTCAGGTAAATTATCGTGGAAAAACTTTAAACTATCAGGTTAAGAAGAAATCTCTTGGTAGAGAAGTGAGACAGGAAAAACCAAAGTCAAAAAATCAGCTAGTAGGAGAATTTATAGACATTAAATATGAAGTGCCTAGTAGCGATTATTTTGAGAATCCAAAGAAAAAGGATGGGGAGTTTAAACTTCCGTATAAAAGATTCCAAGAGAATAAAGAATTAAAAAGGTTTCCAAATGGTTTTGTTGTTTTTACACCCTATCCCTTTGAACAGGAAAAGAGAAAGATAGATGAAGCTCTAAAATAACTTGGCAACTGGTCTCTTATCATCTATCATTTTTTCTGCCAATCTTACGTAATCTGGATTAATTTCAAACCCAATATACGACTGGTCTAGTTCTTTTGCTGCGGCACATTCTGAACCAGTACCAACAAAGGGTACTAATACAACACCATCACTCTTTGGCATTGCAGATTTTATTAATTTTTTTGAAAGTTCGAATGGCTTTTGCGTTGGATGTTTTATTATTTCATGTTTTTCATGTTCCTTAAGTTGTCTTGGTTCACAAATCTTATTACATGTTTTGCACAAAAACCAACGTTCATTCATTCCAGCACCACCAGCTAGAGCGGGAATTTTGATAACATCACGTGGTAAAGCCCCACCCTCATGTGCATGATAAATTGTTTCCTTACCACTATTACTATATCTACCAACTGTCCCTTTTCTAACCTTCCCAGCCGCTCCATTTAAGAAACCTTCAGTATATGGTTCTCTGATTTCGTCCCTATTAAAAACAGGTTTATCTTTCCAAGCACAAATAATAGACTCATGGCTTCTTTGCCAAAAGTTAGAAGAAGCAACATTTTTATTTGTATAGTGCCAAATTAACCATCTTTTTTGTATTGGAATCTCAACTGAAAGATAAGCCAAAATTTCACTGAAACCATAAATAAACATCGTTCCACTCGGTTTCATTATACGAATAGATTCATTTATCCATTCCTTGCACCACGAAACATACTCTTTTAATTCTCGTTTATCAATATTATTACCAAAATCTTTTCCTATATTGTATGGTGGATCAATTATTATAACATCACAACTTTCGTCTGGAAGTTTTTTAAGTTGGGCTATAGCGTCACCTAAGATTATTTTGTTTAACGGGAGTATTTTATTTCTTTTTAGTAAGGTCGTTGTTATGTCTTCTATCTCACTAGGTTCATTTTGAATAACATCAATAACAATACCTTGAATCTGTACCTCTCTATCCTTTTTTATAATAATTGGCTCATAAGCACTGTTTGCTGGTTGAAGTCGAATTTGATCATGCTCTTTATAAAATTTTTTAAGCGTTGCCTCATAATTATCTATCAAAGCAACGACTCTTTGTCCGTTTTCGGCAACCTCCTGTTGTTTTACCAAGATAATGTCGCCATCTTTTATATTTTCATCAATCATACTATTTCCACTTACCCGTAAAGCATAAAAATCTCCATTATTGGGTAGTTTTGTCTTGGCAATTGCTATAAATTCATTCTGACGGATTGCTTCTATCGGTTCACCCGCAGCAATTACTCCCAAAAGTGGAATTTTCACTAACAACTCTTTTTTAGGCACACTAATTCCACGTGCAGTGTTTTCTGACCTCTCTAAATATCCTGCTTTTTTTAACTTGGTAATGTAAAAGTGTGCCGTTGAAACAGAGGCAAGTTTGAATTTTTTCTGGATCTCCTTAAGAGAAGGGGCGTATCCCTTTTTTAGGTAAGTTTTTACAAAATCAAAGACCTCTTTTTGTTTTTTAGTGATCATAAACTTGACTTATTTAATATATCTAGAGTATAATAGAAAGAAAATAGAAAATCAAGGTCAAAGTTATCCACATTTATCAATTATGAATAAAATCATAGAAAAAATTAAAAACATATATAAAACATTTTTCATATCAGATCTTATTCAGATAACTGATGATATTGATTATAAAAGAAAACGTATCTTAAGAATGATCGTGGAATTTAAAAATGGAAATATCTCAACTGGTACAGGCTTTTTTATAAACATTAAAGGGAATTTACTAACATGCTTTCATGTTATTTCTGGGGGTGACCTGAAAATATTAAGACAAAATGATGATTTTATTTCGATTACAGGAGCCGATGAGCATACTAGACTACAAGAATGGGTAAATTCAAAAATTAAATCCATAAATGTAGAGTTATTTGATGGTTCTAAGATCGAGCTCGAGCTAAGTGAATTTAATGAACAATATGATATAGCTCTATTAAAAATAAAAGAGGTCAAATTTTTGGAAAAGATAGAATTTTGTGAACTTAATTTTAATCAAAATTTAAAATATAACGATGCAGTGTTTTTTGCTGGATTTCCACTAAATCACTCCTACACAGGTCTCAATACACCTTTTGCAATAAACACAGGTATCGTATCGTTTTTTCCAGAGACAGAGGTCGCTGGCGGTAAATATCGACACGCTCAACTAAATAGTATCAATCTTGGTGGAAATAGTGGAGCTCCATTATTTTTTAAAAATAGCAATAAGGTGATTGGGATAGTAAATGGCAATATGAACATGGGCAGTGATAACATCCTTTTTCATGAAAAAACAAAGAATCAAGCTGTTCCTGGATCACTTAGAATCCCTTTAGCTATTGCGTATGTAACTGAACTTAAGTTAATAAAAGAAAAAAGCAGTATATTTAACAGTCTATAATCTAATAGGTTTTAGTTTGGTATAAAGCCGTTCCAACGTCGTCCCATATCCTCCGCATTTGTAAAACTATGGAGTAATTTGATTTTGAGGAGAAACAACTTTTTTATTTTTGAAGTAAAGACGGGCTAGATAAATTATTTCCAAAAGACCAAGAGTGTTTAAAACAAGCAGGGCAATGAACCAGACTTTTTCTTCCCGACGAGCGGACTGCCACAAAGCCAAACCTTTCCAAACCAAAGACCAGATGGCTAAAATTATTAAAAAGATAATCATACTTAGTGAAATTTCCGATTGGACGATTAAAGATGAAGAACTGGTAGCAATTAATGTTGAACTGTATCATAGGCCAGTGCAATATTTTTGAAAAATAGTGTAAGATAGGAGGATGCGATATTTAGGCATTGATTTTGGGGAAAAGAGAGTGGGGATTGCTATTTCTGATGAAGACGGAAAAATTGCTTTTCCGAGTGTGGTTTTGACTAATGACAAAGATTTATTAAAGAATATTGTGGATTTGTGTATGAAAAATACGGTGGAGGTGGTGGTGATGGGGGAATCAAAAAATTATCAAGGACAAATCAATGATATAATGTGGAAAATTGATGGTTTTAAAAAACAATTAGAAACTATCGGTTTTAAGGTGGTGTTTGAGCCGGAATTTATGACTTCAATTCAAGCCAGTCAAATCACCGGTGAAAATGAAATGATTGATGCTTCGGCGGCGGCGATAATTTTGCAAAGTTATTTGGATAAAACACAACCGCCCCGGTCATCAGAATGACTACTACGTCTTGACCAAGGCGGGGAAAGCAGAGTTTTGACAGGCAAGCAAATAAAATAAATGCTATAATAAGTGGAGTTATGTCTCATCAAGTATCATATTCAAAATTATTTACTCCACCGAAATTTTTGGAACGGCCAGCGGTGTCTTTGGAAATACAGCCGAAATATATTTCTTTTTTATTAACTAAAAACACTAATAAGGGTTTGGTGCCGGATATTTACGGACGAGTGCCTTTACCCAAAGAAACTATTGCCTTAGGAGAGATAGTTAAAAAAGAGCCGATAATAAAAGCCTTGATTGAAATTAGAAAAAAGACCAAAGTCAGTTTTGTTCGTTTATCTTTACCAGAGCAAAAAACTTATATTTTTAAAACACACTTGCCTAACTTGGAAGATAAAGAGATTCGGGATATTTTAGATTTTAAAATTGAAGAAAATGTTCCTCTGTCCGCCAAAGAAGCAGTTTTTGATTATGATATTTTACCCAGCCCTAAAGTAAGTGGGCTTGATGTGGTTGTTTCTGTGACCTCGCTTGAAGTGGTGGAAGAGTGGCAAAATATTTTTGCTCTAGCCAGTCTTACCCCGATTCTTTTTAGTCCCGAGTCTAATAATGTGGCTAAAGCAGTCATCAAAAATTCCAATGAACAGGTAGTGGTGATCGTTAATATTAAAGAAAATACGATAATTCTTTCCCTAGTTATTTCCAGTATTGTCTGCCAAACCTCATCTCTAAATTTTGGAGCCTCCACTTTTACGGATCTCTTAGCAAAATATTTCAAAGTAACATTTGAAGAGGCGGTAAAAATTAAAAGAGAAAAATTATATCAGGATAATTCGGATAATTTAGAGATTTTTTCTTATTTGATTAATACTATGTCCGCTATTAAAGATGAAATATATAAATTTGTTTCTTATTGTAATGAACGGGAAGATGTGGTTAGTCAGGTGGATAAAATTATTCTCTGCGGTCCAGACTCTCTGATTTTTGGTTTTGATAAGTATTTATCTCTGAACCTTAATTTGCGAGTGGAGGTGGCTAATATCTGGATAAACAATTTTGATTTGAATACTTATATCCCGGAAATAAGCAAGGTTGATTCGGAGGATTTGGCGGTAGTTAACGGGCTTAATTTGATTTAAGTTATGGCTAATTTAATTACGCAAAAACAGAAAAAAGAATTGAGTTTTGATTATCTGATCAGACTTGTTTCTGTTTCTCTTCTTTTGATTTCTCTCTTGGGTATTTTTCTTTTGGCTTATGTCATTCCATACTATCTCTCCTTGAAAGAAAAAGATCTTAAGGTGGCGGAACAATTCAAGTCCGTTATTAATTCGGAGAATAAAGAAAATATTGGTGAAAGTGCTTCGCGGATTATTAGCCAAACAGCCGAGGAACTTAGGGTGATTGAGCTTTATAGCCAAAATCGCCCGGTGCCGTCTATTTATTTTAATAAAATTATTGTTAATAAAAATTCTAATATTCAGCTTTCTAAATTATCTTTTAATTTGTCTTCAACTAATCAGGGACAGTTTTTGGTGAGTGGGGTGGCTAAAAATCGGGAAGGTTTGGTGTCCTTTATTGAAGATTTGAAGGCTAAGGGGGGTTTTACTAGTGTAGAATCTCCCGTCTCGGATTTTGCCAAAGATAAAAATATTTCTTTTACTTTAAATATTAAAATTGCAATATGAAATTAACTTATGCTAAAAGAATATTCATTTGGTCGGTAATCATTTTTGTTTTGGTTTTGATCTCGGACATTATTTTTACGAATTTGCTTTTGACCAAGATTATGAATATCAATAATAAAATCAGACAGCTGGACATTTCTTCTCAAGAAAGGTTAAAAGAGCTATCTTTGAAAGATTTGATTGTTAGTTCAGAAACAGAGAGAAAAGATCTGACGGATTATTTTGTGGGGGCGGGAAATGCTGAGACAGTAGAGATTACCAAATATTTGGAAAATTTAGCCATGGAGATGGGGGTGACACAAAGGAAGACTTTGGACGATGATATTATAAGTGGATTATCTTCATCTGAAACCGTTTCTGCTATCAGATTTAGGCTAAATGTTTCTGGCCGTTGGTCAAATGTTTTTAACTTTTTGCAGGCTATAGAACGCTTACCTAAAGTATTATCTTTAAATAGTGCTATTCTTAGTGTAAATTCCGAAGCTACTGCCATCAAAGAAGCGGGAAATAAAATCTGGTCGGCAGATTTGGATTTTTCCGTTGTTAAGTTAAAAAATTAAAATAAGATGAACAATTTAAATTTTAAAAAGGCTATCCGAGACTGGAAAATTATTGTTTCTGTTTTTGCTATTATTTTGATTTCTTTGTCTATTTTTGCTTGGCGAATATATTTGAGTAATCAAATTGCTGGTGGATATTTTATGCAAGAAGTCACAATGACTGATCCTTTGCTAAAGACTTTAGATAAAAAAAAGTTGGATGCGGGTTTACTTATCCTAAAAACTAAAGAGGCCGAGTTTCTAAAATTAAAAGCCAATCGTCCAAAATCAGTTGACCCGTCACTCTAAAACTGGTATATTTTCCTAGTCTATTTATATTGCCCCCGTAATTCAATGGATAGAATTGCGGACTTCTAAGCCGTCAATGTTGGTTCGATTCCAACCGGGGGCACCAGAAAGGAAAAGTCAATCG